>Ga0164292_10000866_pt1 | contig 24215 bp, 20 predicted proteins | sample GEODES117metaG_FD_111486 | JGI IMG/M metagenome (GOLD analysis project Ga0164292, IMG submission 111486) | Eutrophic lake water microbial communities from Lake Mendota, Wisconsin, USA - GEODES117 metaG | ecosystem: Environmental > Aquatic > Freshwater > Lake | place: USA: Lake Mendota...
CCACCCCTGGTCGCCTCGCGGTCCATCCTGTAACGCCCACATCGCGTTGTGCATCATCCGCACGATCACCCAGCCGCGTGCGCGGTCCTCGTCGAACCCGCTGGCGTCGATGAGCATCCAGAACCGGCGCCGCACACCGCCGCGGACATCGGCGGCGATCTCTTCCCACCGGTTCCACAGCATGGGTGCGATCTCATAGTGCGGGTCGCCGTTGACCGGCTTGGGGTCGATCACCAGCCATGGTTCACGGTCGCCGGCCAGCACATTGCCGTAGTGCAGATCGGTGTGGATCACCCGCTCCGCCGCCCGATCACCACCCAGGTCGGTGCCGAGTGCGATGGCCTGCTCGACGAGCCGACGCGGGATCGGCGCGTTGCGTCCCAACGCCACCAACTCGTCGGTCCACCGGTCAATCAAGGCCGACAGCGGACGTAACTGCGGCATCGCCGGGACATGGATGCGGCGGTACAGATCAGCGACGACGCTGCACGCCTGCGCCTCGGATACCGCGGTGAGATCGGCGGAGCCCAGCCGCTCCAGCAGCAGCCCGCGGTGATGGGGGTCGGCGCTGAGAAGACGCACTGCACCGGCACCGCCCCAGCGTTGCAGCGCCAGATGCTCATGCTCGGACTCCTCGTCGGGGAAGCCGACCTTGAGCACCGCGGCCGTACCCGCGGCGGTGCGTACCGGCAGCACCAGCGAGCAGTGCCCGTGGCCGGGTTGACCGTCGGGGCGTAGGCACCATCGTTCGGCCAACAGGCGCACCGTCGCGGGCAGGGCGTCGGCCCAGGCGGCCCACTGCGGACCGCGGTGAGCCATCGCACGGACGTCGGCGGGCAGCGATGGGACCTGGAACTCGGGCACTGTCACAACTCGGGCACTGTCACAATGATGCGCCGGGTGGTGCCTCATCCAGCTCCCGCAGCGCCGGCACCCACACGCATGTGACGGCGATCAGCAGCACCGGCAAGGCCAGCGCCAGGAACGCCGTCGTGAGTCCGAACGCGTCCACCAGTGGGCCGGCGATGATGAAGCCGACCGGGCCGGCGGCGTAGGCCATCGATGTCATCACCCCGATCACCCGGCCGCGCATCTGCGGCGGTGTTCGGGTCTGCATCACCGAGTTGTAGATCGGGCCGATGGGTCCGTACACCAGCCCGATGATGACCGAGAGCACCAGGATCACCGGTAGCGGTGGCAGGAAGGCGATGATCGTGGCTCCCGTACCGAAGGTGGCGACCGCCGTCAGGACCGTGGTGCGCCTGCGGGCGATCCGGGACAGTACCGTCCAACTCAGTGCGCCGATCAGTCCGCCGATCGACAGCGCCATCAGCACCCAGCCGAGTTGGGTGGGTTCATTGCGATCGCTGAAGTACTTCGGAAACAGCACGCTCTCCATCGGCAGGTACAGGCCCGTGACGGCGAGTTCGATCAGGCCCAGGGTCCGCAACACCCGGTTGCCCCAGACGAAGCGCAGTCCCTCGAGAACGCCGGACACCACACCGTCGGGCCGGGCCTCGGGCTCAGGTCGATCAGCGCCGTGCAACCGCAGCGCCGCCATCGCCAGAATCGACAGGACGAAGGCCGCGGCGGTCACCCACATGGTGTTGACGCCGCCGAGGGTGGCGATGAGCAGACCGCCGATGCCGGGTCCGGTGATGTAAGCCAGGTTGAAGGTCGCTTCGTAGACGCTGTTGGCGCGGTCCAGGGTCCAGTCCGCCCGCCGAGCCGCCTCCGGCAGCATCGACACTCGCGCGGTCATGCCGGCCGGATCGAAGAAGGCGCCGAGGGCGGCCAGACCTGCCAGCACCACGGTGTTGAGTACACCGACACCGAGGGTCAGCGCCAGCACCGGGATCGCGGCCACCGACAGCGCTGACATCGCGTCGGCGAGCATGGCCACCCTCCGCCGGCCGAGGAAGTCCACCGCGGTGCCGGCGATCAGCGTGGCGAACAGCAACGGCAGAGTGCCCGCCCCCGCGACGATGGACGCCTCGGTGGCGCTGCCGGTGCGCTGCAGCACCAGCCACGGAAAGGCGACCATCGAGATGCCGTTGCCCGCTGCGGCCAGCAACGCCGAGCACAGGACGAGCAGCACCGGCACCCGCGACGTCCTCACCGAAGCAGCTTAGATTCGAGATCGTGACAACCCGGCCCCACCCGCGCACCCGGGCGCTGTTCGATTCGCCGGCGCCACCGGGATCGGGATGGCCGGGGGACCCGGCCACCGCCGCAACGCCGATCGCCCACGACGGCGACCAGGTGGCCGAATTGGCCGCTGATGCGGCTGATCTGGCGGCGCTGGATGCCCGCGTCAGTGTCTGCCGGGCCTGCCCGCGTCTGGTCGACTGGCGTGAGGAGGTCGCTGTCGTCAAACGCCGCGCGTTTGCCGAGGAACCGTACTGGGGACGCCCGATCGCCGGATGGGGCTCGGTGCGGCCCCGGATCCTGGTCCTCGGATTGGCGCCGGCGGCGCACGGTGGCAACCGGACCGGGCGGGTGTTCACCGGGGACCGTTCCGGCGACCAGTTGTTCGCCGCGTTGCACCGTGCCGGCCTGGTCAACTCAGCGGTGAGCGTCGATGCGGCAGATGGTTTGGGCACCAACCTGATTCGGGTCGCCGCGGCGGTACGGTGCGCCCCACCGGGAAACGCACCCACACCCCAGGAGCGGATGACGTGTGCGCCGTGGCTGGCGGCCGAGTGGCGGCTGATCTCGGGGCACGTCCGCGTGATCGTGGCGCTGGGCGGGTTTGCCTGGCAGGCCGCGCTGGGACTGCTCGGTGCCCACGCCCCCAGACCGAAGTTCGGCCACGGTGCGGTGGCGGAGTTCGCCTCCGGGGTCACCCTGCTGGGCTGCTATCACCCCAGTCAGCAGAACATGTTTACCGGGCGGTTGACCCCGGCCATGCTCGACGAGGTCTTCGTCGTCGCCGCGGCTCAGGCCGGGGTGTGTGATTAGGGCGTCAGCCGCACCACGGGGATCGGCCGGCTGGTACGCGCCTGATACCCGTCGTAGCGATCGGCGTTGTTGGCGTTGACGATTCGCCACAGCCGGGCGTAGTCGGGATCGTCGGGCAGCACCGGCACAGCGGTCACCGGAAATCGCCGCGGGCCCACGTTGATCTCCACCGACGGATCGGCTTTCAGATTGTGATACCAGCCGGGTGCCCGCCGGTCGCCGCCGTTGGACGCCACCACCAGATAGTCGCGGCCGTCCCGGGCGTAGGACAGCGAACTGGTGCGCACCAGGCCGGTCTTGGCTCCCACGGTGTGTAGCAGCAGGCTGTTGGGCGCGCCGGGGATGCGGTGCCCGACCCAGCCCTTGCTGCGCTGGTAGACGGCGTCATGCACCTGCACGAACACGCGGAGCGCGGTGTCGGCGAGGGTGCTCATGGCCGCGCCGCCAGTGCGTCGCGGAGCAGTCGCCCGGTCGCCTCCCGGTCCGGATCTCGCCGCAGCAGAACCCCTTTCACGAACGACGCCTTATCGCCGTCACGGCGTGGAATCACGTGCAGGTGGATGTGGAACACCGACTGGAACGCTGACTTCCCGTCGTTGATCGCCACGTTGTTGCCGGTCGCCGCCAGGCCCGAGGCCCGGGTTGCCTGGGCGATGCGCTGCCCGACGGTCAACATGCCGGCCAGGATGGGCGCCGGTGTGTCGGTCAGGTCGACGCTGTGCTGCTTGGGGATCACCAGCGTGTGGCCCCTGGTGAACGGGCGGATGTCGAGGAACCCGAGGTAGTCCTCGTCCTCGTAGACCCGGATGGCAGGCGCGGCGCCGGCGACGATCTGGCAGAACACACAGGGCATCGGACCACCGTAACGGTTTGACGCCGGTGCCAGCGGCTACGCTGCCTCCAGTGGACGCCACCGACCTCGCCTTCGCAGGCGCCGCCGAGCAGGCCCGCATGCTCGCCGGCGGTGCGATCAGCGCACCTGCCCTGCTGGAGCGCTATCTGGAACGGATCGCCCGGTTCGACTCGGAGTTGCGCAGCTACCGGGTGGTGTTGACCGACAGCGCCCGTCGGGAGGCCGCGGCCGCCCAGGACCGCCTCGATGCCGGTGAGCGACTGCCACTGCTGGGGGTGCCCGTCGCGATCAAGGACGACGTCGACGTCGCCGGGGAGTACACCTGCTTCGGCGGCAACGCCTATGACCTTCCCGCCACCGCTGACGGTGAAGTGGTGCGCCGGTTGCGGCAGGCGGGTGCGGTGATCCTGGGCAAGACTGCCGTGCCGGAGATGATGCTGTGGCCGTTCACCGAGACGGTGGCCTTCGGTGCCACCCACAACCCGTGGGACCTGGCCTACACCCCGGGCGGTAGCAGCGGCGGCAGTGCCGCGGCGGTGGCGGCCGGGTTGGCGCCCCTGGCGCTGGGTTCCGACGGCGCCGGGTCGATCCGCATCCCAGCGAGCTGGTGCGGGTTGTTCGGCCTCAAGCCCCAGCGTGACCGGGTCCCGATCGGACCGCACGAGGATGCCTGGTTGGGCTTGAGCGTCAACGGCCCGCTGTCGCGCACGGTCGAGGACGCCGCGTTGTTCCTCGACGTCACTCACACCGGCAAGGCCCCGCGCGGTGGATTCGTCAAGGCTGCCGCCCGTAAGCCCGGTCGGTTGCGAATTGCTTTGAGCGCCAAGATTCCGCCGACCTTGGTCGCCCGGGTGGGGCGCGCGCAGCAGCGGGCCCTGGACGGAGTGGAGAGTCTGCTGCGCGACCTTGGCCACGAAGTGCTCTGGCGCGATCCCGACTATCCGGCATGGGCGATGTACGGCCACGTGCTGCCGCGGATGTGGCGCGGGGTGTACGAGGACGTGCAGAAACTGCCGCATTCGGAACGTCTGGAGCCCAGGACCCGATCGATCGCCCGGATCGGCGGGCTGATTTCGGAGAGCCAGATCGCCAAGATTCGGGCGGCCGAAGCCACTCTGGCGGCGCGGGTGGGATCCATCTTCGATGACATCGACGTGCTGATCACCCCCGGGACCGCCACCGGCCCGTCCCGGATCGGCCAGTACCAGCGTCGCGGCGGGGTGAGCACGTTGTCTTTGGTGGCCTCCCGGGTGCCCTTCAACGCGATCTTCAACGCCACCGGCCAGCCCGCCGCCGCGGTGCCGTGGTTCCTGGAGGGCGAGAACCTGCCGGTGTCGGTGCAACTCGTCGGGCGGCCCTCCGATGAGGCCACGCTGCTGTCCCTCAGTTCCCAGATTGAGAAGGCCCGGCCCTGGGCGGATCGTCGACCCGCGGTGTCATGACATCGGAGACCGAGCCGGAACGCGCCGAACGCGCCGAGTTGGTGGACTGGCTTGTCCGACAAGGCTTCACGCCAGATGAGATCGAGTCGTCGTTTTCGCCGATGCTGCTGCCGGCGCGGCGGGCGTTGGGCGACGACGGCCACTACGTGTCAGCCCGCGAAACCAGCGAGAAAACCGGCCTGGAACTCGATCAGCTGATCCGCTTCCAGCGCGCCGCCGGCCTGCCGGCAGTGGACGATCCCGACGAGCGGGTGTTCATGCAACGCGACGCCGACACCGCCGTCCACATCAAACGATTCCTCGACCTGGGGATCGACCCCGACCTGATGCTCAACATCGTGCGGGTGCTGGCTCAGGGGCTGGCCAACGCCAGCGAGGTGATGAACACCGCAGCGCTGGCCGCGGTGCTGCGACCGGGGACCAGCGAACTCGACATCGCAAAGGGTACCGACGCGCTGGTCAGTGCCGCGGCCCCGTTGCTCGGCCCGATGATCGACGACCTACTGCTGCTGCAACTGCGGCGAACCCTGGAAACTGAGGCGGTCAACGCCGACGAGCGTGCGGCGGGTACGCCGCGGCCGGAGGCCAAGCTGATCGGGGCGGCGTTCGCCGATCTCGTGGGCTTCACCGCGCTGGGGGAGGAACTGCCCCCGGAGCAACTCGAGCAACTCGCCAACCGGCTGGCGGAACTGGGCCACGACGTCGCCACACCGCCGGTGCGGTTCATCAAGACCATCGGCGACGCGGTGATGTTCGTGTCGGCCGAGCCGGCCGCGCTGCTCGACGCCGTGCTGGCACTCCTTGACGCTGCGGCCGCCGACGAGGCACTGCCCCGGCTGCGGGTCGGGCTCGCCTACGGATCGGCGGTGAGCCGCGCCGGAGACTGGTTCGGCAGCCCGGTCAACCTGGCCAGCCGCGTCACCTCGGTCGCCCGGCCGGGGGCGGTGCTGGTGGCCGGTCCGGCCCGCGACGAGATCGGCGATGACCCGCGGTTCCGGTGGTCGTTCGCCGGCACCAAACGACTCAAGGGCATCGCCGGCGAGGTCAGGGTGTACCGCGCCCGTCGCAACGAACAGAGCGCTTAGCGCTTGCGGAGGACGGCCATCCCGCCTGCGACCAGCGCGACCACCAGCAGAACTATGGCCCAACCGGGACCGGCCAGCCACCACACCACTCCCGCAGCCAGGAGGACGGGAGACGCCGCGAACAGCGCCATCGCCGGATGCTGGCGGACGATGTCGCGTGCGGCCTGTGCCCGTTGGGGATCGATCTCTTTACCTGCCATCGGCTCATTATCCGCCAAGTCGTCGTCGGATCACTTCGGTTCACCCTGAGAGAACCCCGGATCGGTATCTCGGCAACTGTGTAATTATGTAATTTATGAAAAAGAACACGCAGAACCGCCGGTCTGGCGGCTGGCAGATGGTCGATCAGCCTCACGCCGGGGACTCCGCCGAATGGTTCGCCGGTCGGCTTCCGGACGGGTGGTTCAACGGGGATCCCACCGTGATCGTCGACCGCGAGGAGATCACCGTCATCGGGCGGCTGCCCGCCGACGGCGACGAAACGGCGGGCCGGGCAGCCGGCCGGGCGTCGCGGTTCCGCGAAGACACCCGGGGCGAGCGGATGCGCATCGCCGAGGAAGCCCAGGAACGCTACGGCCGCAAAGTCTCCTGGGGTGTAGAGCTCACCACCGGTGATGAACCCCGGCGAATCCTGTTCACTCACATCGCTGTGCCGGTGATGACCCGATTGCGCCAGCCCGAGCGCCAGGTACTCGACACCCTCGTCGATGCCGGGGTAGCCCGGTCGCGATCCGACGCGCTGTCGTGGTGCGTCCGACTGGTCGGTGAGCACGCCGAGGAGTGGCTGACCAAGCTGAGAGAGGCGATGACAGAGGTGGACGACCTGCGGTCGCAGGGTCCCGAACTCTAGGCGGGCCGATCAGGCCTGAACCATCTCCCAGTACGCGCCGCGCCGTTGGAGGAGTTCTGTGTGGCTGCCCTGCTCGAGGATCCGCCCGCCGTCCATCACCACGATCAGGTCGGCGTCGCGGATCGTCGACAGCCGGTGGGCGATGATGAAACTCGTCCGGCCCCGGCGCAGGTCGATCATCGCCTGCTGGACCAGAAGTTCGGTGCGGGTATCCACCGAACTGGTCGCCTCATCGAGAATCAGCAACTGCGGGCGGGCCAGAATCGCCCGCGCAATGGTGATCAACTGCTTTTCCCCGGCGCTGATCGTGCCGCCGTCGTCGCCGACCCGGGTCTGATAACCGTCCGGCAGAGCCCTGACGAACGTATCGACGCGGGCCGCCCGGGCGGCTGCGACGATCTCGTCCTCGGTTGCCTCCGGCCTTCCGTAGCCGATGTTCTCGGCGATCGTTCCGCCGAACAGCCAGGCGTCCTGGAGCACCATCCCGATCCGCGACCGCAGCGACTGCCGGCCTACCGTCGTGATGTCCACCCCGTCGAGAAGAACGGCGCCGGAGTCGGTGTCGTAGAACCGCATGAGCAGATTGACCAGGGTGGTCTTGCCCGCCCCGGTCGGCCCGACGATCGCCACCGTGCTGCCCGGTTCGGCGGTCAGCGACAGGTCCTGGATCACCGGTGCGCCGGCGCGGTAGCCGAAGCTGATGTTGCGGAACTCGACACGGCCGGGCCCGCTGGGCAATTCAGGTTCCGCGGCGGCGGATTCCCGGCTGGTTTCCTCCGGTTCGTCGAGGAACTCGAACACCCGCTCCGCGCTTGCCATTCCCGACTGCAGGGTGTTGTACATGCCGGCCAGTTGGGTCAACGGCTGGTTGAACTGGCGGACATATTGGATGAATGCCTGCACGCTGCCGAGCGTCACCTGGCCGGTGGCAACCTGAAAGCCGCCGATGACCGCCACCGCCACGTAGCTGAGGTTGCCGATGATCATGGTGGCCGGGGAGACCAGGCCGGAGAAGAACTGCGCGCCGAAGCCCGCGTGGTAGACGTCATCGTTGAGTCGGTCGAATTCCTCTCCCGCCGAGGCCCGGTGGCCGAAGGTCTTGACCACGGTGAAGCCGCTGTAGGTCTCCTCGATGTGGCCGTTGAGCCGCCCGGTGTTGGCCCATTGCGCAACGAACAATGTCCGCGACCGACGGGTGATCGCCCGAATGATGAACAGCGACAACGGAACGAGGGCCACCGTGATCAGCGTCAGCAGCGGGGAGATGACGATCATCATCACCAGCACCGCGACGACGGTGAGAACCGCGGTCAGCAGCTGACTGATCGTCAGCGACACCGAGGTGGCGATGTTGTCGACGTCGTTGGTGACCCGGCTGAGTAACTCACCGCGCTGGCGGGAGTCGAAGTAGCACAGCGGCAGCCGATGGATCTTGGCCTGCACGTCCGCCCGCAGCGCCGTCACTGTGCGCTGGACGATCACGTTCAGCAGTCGGGCCTGACCCCAGATCAGCAGTGCCGCGGCCAGATAAAGAACGAGCGCCAGCAGCAGAGTGCGGCCGACCGCCGCGAAGTCGATTCCCTGGCCCGGTGTCACGTTCATCCCGGACAGCAGGTCGGCGAACCGGCCGTCGCCACGGTCCCGCGCCTGCTCGATTGCTTGGGCCTTGGTGATCCCGGCCGGCAGTCGGCGGCCGATGTACCCGTTGAACAACAGATCGGTGGCATGGCCCAGCACGAGCGGACCGATCACCGACAGCACGATGCCGGCGACGGCCATCGTCAATACCGCCGCCGTCGGCAGGCGGTGCGGGGTCAACCGCCCCAGCATGCGCCGCGCGGACCCCCGGAAATCCTTCGAGCGGGCAAGCGCGGGATCTGCCAGCATTGCCCGCACGCCGGCCCGCGCCGGCGGGGCGGTCACGATCCGCCTCCCACTGTGACCCTCTGGGAGTCGACGAACTGCTCATACGTCGGGCATTCGGCGAGCAGCGACTCGTGCGACCCGAATCCGACCACCCGCCCGCCGTCGAGGACCACGATCTGGTCGGCCTCGGTGACGGTCGAAATACGTTGTGCCACAATGATCAAGGTCGCCCCAGCCGAAGCTGCGCGCAAGGCCGACCGCACCCGTGCGTCGGTGCGGACATCCAGGGCCGACAATGCGTCGTCGAACAGGTAGATACTCGGCAGGCGGATCATGGCCCGGGCGATCGCCAGCCGCTGCCGCTGCCCACCGGAGACGTTGATGCCGCCTTGGGCGATCCGCATGCCCAGTCCGTCGGGATGCGCGTGGACGAAGTCGTCGGCGGCCGCCATCTCAAGCGCCGTCCACATCTGTTTCTCGGTGGCGTCGGGCTTGCCGTAGCGCAGGTTCTCGGCCACGGTTCCGGAGAACAGGTATCCGCGTTGGGGCACCAGCCCCACTGCCGACCACAATTCTTCGGTGTCGTAGTCCCGCACGTCGATGCCGTCCACCCGGACGGCCCCGGCGGTCACGTCGTAGAGCCGGCAGATCAACGCCACCAGTGTCGACTTTCCCGAACCGGTGCCGCCGACGATCGCGGTGGTGGTGCCGGGGTGGGCGGAGAAACTGACGTCTTCGAGCACGGGACGTTCGGCGCCGGGATAGCGGAACGTGACCCCGTCGAGACGGACCGCGCCGCCGATACCGCCGGGCGGGTGCTGCGGCGTCGGCGGATTGAGCAGACTCGGCTGGGTGTCGAGCACCTCGGTGATGCGCTCGGCGCACACCGACGCCCGCGGCAGCATCACCAGAATGACAGTGGCCATCAGCACGGCCATCAGGATCTGCATGAAATACGACAGGAATGCGATCAGCGAACCGACCTGCATCCGGCCTGCGTCGATACCCAACCCGCCGAACCAGATCAGCGCGACGCTGGAGATGTTGATGGTCAGGGTGGTCACCGGCAACATCAGCGCCTGCCAACGGCCGGCGGTCAGGGCGGCGTCGGACACCGCCCGGTTGGCGGCGTCGAACCGCTGCTGCTCGAAAGGCTCCCGGGCGAACGCCCGGACCACCCGGATGCCCGAAAGCTGCTCGCGCAGAACGCGGTTGATGCCGTCGATCAGCCGCTGCATACTGCGGAAAACCGGCAACATCCGGGCCACGATCAGATAGTTGGCGACGGCCAGTATCGGCACGCTCACCAGTAACAGCCAGGACAACCCGGCGTCCTGATGGACCGCCATGATGATGCCGCCGACGCACATGATCGGCGCGGTCACCAGGACCGTTGCGGTCATCTGGACCAGTGTCTGAATCTGCCTGACGTCGTTGGTGGTGCGGGTGAGCAGCGACGGCGCGGAGAACCGGGCAGTCTCGGCTTCTGAAAAGCCGATCACGTGATGAAACGTCGCCGCCCGCAGATCCCGGCCGAATCCCATCCCGGTGCGCGACCCGAAATACACCGCTCCGACGGCGCAGGCACCCTGCAGGGCGGTGACCGCCAGCATGACCAGGCCCAAACGGGTGATAAGGGCGGTGTCGCCGGCCGCGACGCCGTCATCGATGATCGACGCGTTGAGCGTGGGTAGATACAGCGATGCCAGCGTGCTCAGTGTTTGTAGCACCATCACCGCGGCGACCAGCCGACGGTACGGCCGGACGTAACGCCGCACCAGCCGCAGGAGCATTTCGTAACTGTCCCACACCGCGATGTGGCGACAAACCGCTGTTCAGCCGGTGTGTCGGCGGCTCAGCGGCGGGCTGGCGCTACAGTGCTCACTGTGACAGTGAGCAAGTCCGCATGACGGCGGTGCGCACATTCGCGGTCGGGTTGGCCGCCGCAGCGGCGATCAGCACGCTTTCGGCGTGCTCGGATTCGGCCGGCCCCGACCAGCCGCAATCCGGGTCGCAGGAGTCCGGTGCGCCGGCGTCCAAGGAGGGCACGCACGGGCCGACGTTCCCCGAGTGCGGCGGGATCAGCGATCAGACGATGGCCGAGCAGACCCGGATCACCGGGTTGGTGAAGACGGCGGTGAACCCGGTCGGGTGCCAGTGGCTGGCCGGCGGCGGCATTCTGGGGCCGCACTTCTCCTTCAACTGGTTCCGGGGCAGCCCAATCGGTCGTGAGCGCAAGACCGAGGAACTCTCGCGTACCAGTGTGGAGGACATCACCATCGAGGGCCGCAGCGGATTCATCGCGGTCAACGACGATCCCATGCTGGGCGAAAGCCTGTGCGAGATCGGGATCCAGTTCGATGACGACTTCATCGAGTGGTCGGTGAGCTTCGCCGAAAAGCCCTTCCCGCCGGCCTGCGACGTGGCCAAGGAACTGACCCGTCAATCGATTGTGAACGCCAAATGAGCCGCCCGACCCGTCACCGGCTGACCGCGGGTCTGCTCGCTGCGGTGATGATTCCGGCCACGCTGAGCGGCTGCGCCAGGACCGTCGACGGTGCGGCGATGAAGGCCGGGACCGGCGGCTCCCGCGGGGGTGCCGCGCAGCAGTACCCCAACCTGCTCAAAGAGTGCGACGTCCTGACCGTCGACATCCTGGCCAAGACGGTCGGCGCGGACCCGTTGGACATCCAGAGCACCTTCGTCGGGGCGATCTGCCGCTGGCAGGCCCTGAGCACCACGGGACTGGTTGACATCACCCGGTTCTGGTTCGAGCAGGGCAGCCTGGAGAACGAGCGCAAGGTCGCCGAGTCCTATAAGTACAAGATCGAAAGCCGCGCCATCAACGGCATCGCGGCGATCGTCATGCGCGGTAACGACCCCAACGGCGGATGCGGAGTCGCCGCCGACGCCGCGGGCGTGGTGGGCTGGTGGGTGAATCCCCAGGCGCCGGGCACTGACGCCTGCGCACAGGCCATCAAGTTGATGGAACTGACGCTGGCCACCAACTCCTAGCGATGAATCCGCCAACTCCCCGGCGGAAAATCACGGGGTATCGCTGTTGCCCGCCTCCGAGCGACTTTTTCAGCGCGGCACGTGAAATGACATCAACTCCGCGCCGCTGAGTCGCAGTCCGGACCACGGCCCGGGCACCTGCAGTACGGCGATCGCCGACGTCGGGTACTTGCGCGCCACCTGTTCGGCGGTGCCGCGGTCGCTGCCGGGACCGGCCAGTCCGAGCGCGAGGTGGCTCGTGGTGGGCTCATGCCCGACCACCAACAGTGCGGCGACGTCGTCGCCGACTTTGTTGATCTCGTCGATCACATCGCCCGGGCTCGCGCCGTAAAGGCGGTCGAGGTAGCTCACCGGCGCCGGCACCCCGGTCCGCTCCAGGGTCTGCCGGGTTCGGACCGCCGACGAGCAGAGCACCGCGTCGATATCCGGGGCGTTGGCCCGCAGCCAGTCACCGGCCAACGCCGCCTCCCTGACCCCGCGGGCGGCAAGGGGCCGCTCATGATCCGGTACGCCGTCGGGATAGTCCGATTTCGCGTGTCGCATCAGCACCAGTGTTCTCATCCGTCCCAGGTTAGGGCACATGCCGACTGAGGTCCGCGGACTTGTCGGACTGCGGCCATACACTCGCGCCGACAGCTTTCAGCACCGGAGGAAAGGAACATCGGGAGGATGAAGTTCCTGCACACCGCGGACTGGCAACTGGGCATGACGCGCCACTTCCTGGAGGAGGACGCCCAAGCCCGCTACTCCGCCGCCCGCCGCGACGCGATCGTGGCCATCGGCGCCCTGGCCCGGCAGACCGGCGCGGAGTTCGTGGTGGTGGCCGGCGACGTTTTCGACGCCAACCAGTTGGCACCCAGAGTCATCAGCCAATCGCTGGATGCCATGCGGGCCATCGACGTTCCGGTCTATCTGCTGCCCGGTAACCACGACCCCCTGGATGCCGCATCCGTCTACACCAGTGCGTTGTTCCTCGCTGAGTGCCCGGACAACGTGACGGTGCTCGACCGCGCCGGAGTCTGGCAACTGCGTCCGGGTCTGGAGATCGTCGCCGCGCCGTGGCGGTCCAAGAAGCCCACCACCGACCTGACCGCCGAGGTTCTCGAGGGCCTGCCGGCGGACGGGACAGCCCGGATCGTGCTGGCCCACGGAGCCGTCGACGCACTGGACCCCGACCGCGACAACCCGGCACAGATCGCGATGACCGGCCTCACCGCCGCCATCGAGCGCTCGGCGGTGCACTATGTGGCATTGGGGGACAAGCACTCTCGCACCGAGGTCGGCGCGGGTGGCCGGGTCTGGTACTCCGGATCGCCGGAGGTCACCAACTATGACCACAAGGAGGCCGACTCCGGCCACGTGCTGGTGGTCGACGTCGACCTCGACAGCCCGGCGCATCCGGTGACCGTCGAGTCGCGCACCGTGGGTACCTGGCGGTTCCTGACCCTGCGTCGCGAGGTCAACAACAGCCGCGACATCGCCGACCTGAACCTCAACCTCGACGAACTTCCCGATAAGGACCGCACGGTGGTCAAGCTCGGACTGATCGGCACGCTCACCGTCACCGACCGGGCGGCGCTGGACACCTGCATTGACCGGCACTCCCGGCGGTTTGCCGCCCTCAGTATCTGGGAGCGCAACACCGACATCGCGGTGATGCCCGCCGACGACGAATTCGACGATCTGGGTATCGGCGGGTTCGCCGCCGACGCGGTCGCCGAACTGGTCGAGACCGCCCGCTCCGAGGGGTCTGACGCCGGTGCGGCGCGCGGCGCCCTCGCCCTTCTGCTCCGGCTCAAGCAGGGGAGCGCAGCGTGATCCTGCACCGTTTGCGCCTGACTAACTTCCGGGGTGTGGGCAACCGCGAGATCGCCTTCCCCGACCAGGGCGTGGTGGTGGTTTGCGGGCCCAACGAGATCGGTAAGTCCTCCATGCTTGAGGCTCTCGATCTGCTGCTCACCTACCGGGACCGGTCGTCGCACCGCGACGTCAAGGCGGTCAAGCCTGCCCACGCCGATGTCGGAGCCGAGGTCGAGGCTGAAATGAGCACCGGCCCTTACCGGTTCGTCTACCGAAAGCGCTTCCACAAGAAGGCCAAGACCGAGCTGGAGATCATCGAGCCCAAGCGCGAGCAGCTGTCCGCTGACGACGCCCACGAGCGGGTTGAGGCCATGCTGGCCGAGACTCTGGATACCAAGCTGTGGGAAGCCCAGCGCGTGCTGCAATCGGCATCGACCAATGCGGTGAACCTGTCCGGCTGCGATGCGCTGTCTCGTGCCCTGGACACCGCCGCCGGGGAAACCGATGCCGCGCCGTCGGGAGACGAGTCGCTGCTCATCGACCGCGTCGATGCCGAGTTTCTCAAGTACTTCACCGGCACTGGCCGGCCCACTGGTGCGTGGAAGGCCACCATCGAACGGGTGAAGGTCGCCGAGGCTGAGGTCGACCGCTGGCTGCTCGCCGTCACGGAGGCCGACGAACGGGTGGCCCGCCACGAGTCGCTGACCGTAGCGCTGCGGGCCCTCGAGGAGTCGCTCATCCCGGCGGCTGGGCGGCTTGTCGAGGCGCGCAAGGCGCACCAGTCGCTCGCCGAACTGCGCGAGCAGCTGCGTCAGGCCCGACTCGTGGCGACCGCCGCGGCCGCCACCAGCTCGAACTCGACGGCGGCCTACGGCCAGCGTCAACAGTTGGTCGATGACGGTCGGCGCCGCGGTGAAACGCTGGTCGCGTTGCAGACCGCGCTTGCCGAGGCCGACCACCAGGAGGCCCTGGCGACGGAGACGGCAACGGCTGCGAATTCGGCCGCCGGGGAATCCGCGGCCGCTCTGGTTGCCGCGCAGGAGAGATTCGATGCCGCCAAGGCGGCAGCGCAGGCCTGCGTCGCCCGTGAGGCCGCCGACAAACTGGCGGCCCGGGTCGCGAACATCGATGAGATCGAGAAGGAGCTCGCCCGGATCAGCGGTGAACTGGGTGCCATCACCCTCACCGAGACGGCGCTGGCCGGTATCGAGCGGCAGTGGTCCGCGGTGCAGCGCGCCGAGGCGCAGTTGCAGGCCGACGCTGCGAAGGTGGAGTTCACCGCACCCACGGATCTTGACATCACCGTCGACGGGCAACCGCGCACCCTGGCCGGTGGACAGACCTGGACCCAGCCTGCCTCAGCCGCAGTGATCGTGGATGTGCCCGGTGTGTTGAGCGTGCGCATCGACCCGGGTGCGAGCGCAGTCAAGTTGCAGATGGATCTGGATGCGGCACAACAGCTTCTGGATTCCGAACTCACCCTCGCTGGAGTCGGCGATGTTGAGGCAGTTCGAGCACTGGACGCCAAGCGGCGTGCGCTCTCGGACAGCCGCGGTACGCATGCCGCGAAGCTGGAAGGCTTGCTCGCCGACGAGGCCAGCGCGGCGTTGCGCGCCCAACTGGCAGAGCTTCGTGTCGCCGCGGCCGCTGGTGAGCAGATCGACCCGGAAGCGGCCGCCATGGAACTCACGGCGGCCGGTGAGGCGTTTACCAAGGCCCGCATCGAAGCCGCCGATCTCCAGAAAGCCGCCACCGCGGCCACCGCCGTCCTCGGCGCGAAATCCACCGGGACAACGGTGGCGCGCGAAAGGCTGAAGGCCGCCGACACCGAATTCGTCTCGGTGCGTGATCAATTGGCGATGCTGCGCGCCGCCGTTTCCGACGAAGCCGTCGCTGCCCAGGCGACCACCGATGCCGAAGCGCAGCGCACGGCGGACGCGGACGCGGCCGCTCTCGCTGAACGCTACGCCGCCGCCGACCCGGCCGCCGTGGACGCCGAACTCGCGGCCGCCTTGGGGGTGGTCGAGACCATTACCGGTCAGCGCGACGCCACCAAACTGGAGTTGCACAGGCTGGCAGCCGAATTGGGCGTCATCGGCGGCGAGGGCCGGCAGGGTCAGCTGGATGAGGCGCAGGCCGAACTGGAACGGGCGCGCGCCGAGTATGTCCGAATCCAGGAGCGGGCGCAGTCCGCGCAACTGTTACGTACGACGATGATCCGGCACCGGGACAACACCCGGCAGCGTTATGTCCAGCCCTACCGTGCCGAGTTGGAGCGGCTGGGTCGGGAGGTCTTCGGCTCCAGCTTCGAGGTGGACGTCGACACCGAGTTGACCATCCAGACCCGCACGCTGGACGGGTGCACCGTGCCGTATGACTCGCTGTCCGGCGGCGCCCGGGAACAGTTGGGCATTTTGGCCCGGTTGGCCGGTGCGGCGCTGGTCGCCAAGGAGGACACCGTGCCGGTGATCATCGACGACGCGCTGGGTTTCAGCGATCCCGACCGGCTGGACAAGATGAGCGCGGTGTTCAACACCGTCGGTGACCGCGGTCAGGTGATCGTGCTGACGTGCACACCCGGGCGGTACGGTGGCGTCACCGACGCCGAGGTTATCGAGCTGAGCGCTTAGCGGCCCTGATCGAGCCCGCAGCAGCGGGCGCCTCGGTGGCGGAGTTTCTAGCTGCCTCGGTGGGCTGCTCATCGGCCACCGCGGTCGCATCGGTCGCCTCGATCTCCGCGGCCTCGGGGGCGTCCGGCGCGATCCGGGGTTGGGTCATCTCGGTGAGGTCCGTGGCGACGGCTTCCGCGCCGTCGGGCCGGGGTTCGGTCACCACCGCGGCTTCGGCGTTCTGCTCGCTGACCTCAGGTTCGATCGGCGCTGGCTCTGCGGTCTGCGGTTCGGCGGTCTGCGGTTCTGCGGTCTGCGGTTCTGCCGACGGCGGAGCGTCGGGCGCCGGTACGGCGACCTCCGCGGGTGCATCCGCCGCTGTCGGTTCCGCTACGCGACCCCGGATCACCGGCCCGCCCTCGGCGGCCTCATCGGCGGCGGGCACACCCGGAACAGCCGCCGGCGCAACCGGATCGGCCTGCATGGCGGCGGCTGCGTTGCCGTCGGGCTCTTCGGCCTCGGCGGGACCAGCTGGGCCGCCCGGTCTGGTCGCCGCGGCGGGCCCCAACTCATATGGCCAATCGAAGACCAGGCTGGTGAGCAGAACAAACGGTGCCATAACCGCCCCGATCACAATGGCGAGATACATCAGTGGGGGAAGAAGAATGTTGCGGATTTCCGGAGAAAGGCTGAAGAGGAACTTGGTGAAGCTCGTGCACTCGTAGTAGCAGGGTTCCGACGTCGCGGCCGCCGTCGCTGACGCGGCTGCAGCGGCTCCGGGTAGCGCGGCGGCGGTCTTCGCTGGCGTGCTGTCGACAACGCCGGCGATCAGGGTTGTGGCCTCAGCTTGCAACCGCACCGCTGAAAACTCGACGAACCGGGGCGAGTTGGCCGCTGAACCGGAGTTGATCGGAACGATCACCAGTCCGGCAGCCACAATCACCGCCACCGGGCAGGCCAGACGACCTTGAATCGCACGGCTGAGCATGGTTTCCTCCCCGGTCAGCGAACTTTGCTGGCAAACGCTACCCGCTGCGCCCACAGGCACCTAACGCAGTTTGCCGGGTTGCGGATGAAACGGGTCACTCGGCCAGGGCCAGCACCTCGTCGAATCCCTCCACCAGGCAGTCGTAGAACGCCTCGAAGTCCGGGATGGCGCCGGTGTCGACGTCGATGCCGAGCGCGCAGGTGTCCACATAGGTCAGCAATGTGACGTTGACCGCGGAACCGATCGTCGGGCCAAAGGCGTACTGCACCTGCACCTTCGCACCGGCCAGGTATACCGGCACCGGCACCCCGGGCACATCACTGGCCAGGAAGTCGACCTTGCGCAGCACCGAGCCGATGTAGGAGCGCGGCATCAGGTTCATGGCGCCGGCGATGATCTGGATGTACGGCGTCGATCGCTCGTTGCGCACCTGGGTGGTGCGCTCCCGGGTCTCGCTGATCCGCGCGGCGGGGTCGGGCACGCCGGCCGGAACGTCGAAACGCGCCAGCGTGATGTGATTGCCGCCCTCGGCGTCACCCTCGGTGCGGACGCTGATGGGCATGGTCAGGTGCAGGTCGCCGATGGTGACGCCGTGCCTTTCGTGATAGCGACGAAGACCTCCCGCGATGCCGGCGACGAACGCGTCGTTGAGTGCACCGCCGCCGCGGTGCCCGGCTTCCTTGAGCTTGGCCAACGGCACTTCATGCACCCCCAGGCGTCGTTCCAGGGTGCGTTCCTTCATCAACGGCGATCCGGTCTCACGGACCGGGCGCATGGTGCGATAGACCGAGGCGGTCATCTCACCGGCTGAGGCCGCGGTCTGCAAAGGATGGCGTATGACGTCGAAGAGGGCCTTCGGTGCGGCCCGGACCGTGCCGGTGACCGCCTGTCGTACCAGGCCCAGGTCGTAACTCAGGACATCCAGATACCCGCTGAGCAGGCCGTGCTCATGCACCTCGGGGTGGTCGGACTTGGCCCGGACCGAATCGACCGAACGCGGATCCTCGGTCAGGTCGAACAGGTGCATGGCGATCTGCACCCCACCGACTCCGTCGGTCAGCGCATGGTGGAACTTGCAGAGCACCGCCGCGCCGCCGTCGTCGAGGCCGTCGATCAAGGTCGCGGTCCACAGCGGGCGGGCCCGGTCGAAGTCGGCCATCGCAGCCACCCGGGCCATCTCCAGCACACCGTCGAGGTTGCGGGGTTCCGGCGCCGAGACCCGACGCAGGTGGAAGTCGATGTCGAAATCGGGGGCGTCCTCCCACCGCGGCGGCGCCGGCGGCGGGGATTCCACCACCCGCTGCCGCCAGATGGGAAGGTTCTGCGACAGGGCTTCGAAGCGTTCGCGCACCACACCCCAGTCCGGTGAGCGGTCCAGCATGATGACCGTCACCACGGTGGACCGAAGCCGCGGATCGGACTCCATCGCCCAGGTGAACGCGTCGGTCTGGCTCATGAATTCGGTCATCGTGGTTCCACGCTACGACCGCGGTGCGGCCGCCGTCACCGTCTGTGCGGCAACTGGTGACTTTCTTCCCTGTGCCCTTCCCTGCGCCGATCTGCTCAGCGCAGGTTGGCAGAATCGGGGCATGCCGGGAGCGAACCGATGACCCTGGGCGACAAACGTCGCCGCGTCCACGACAAGTTGGCCGCACTGCCCGGCGTCGCCTCGGTGCGCCGTCCGGTGGCCGACCCGGCCGCCGACCAGTTCGACCTCTACTACGTGCGCACCGGCCCGCCGAGTGCGCAGCCACTGGTCATCGTTCCCGGCGGGCCGGGCATGGCCTCGATCGGGCACTACCAGGGTCTGCGCCGTCGCGCCGCCGCCGCCGGACTCGACGTGATCATGGTCGAGCACCGCGGGGTTGGCATGTCCCGCCACGACGACGAGGGGCAGGACCTGCCGGCCGAGGCGCTCACCATCGAGCAGGTGGTCGACGACATCGCCGCGGTCCTGAGCGACACGCAGGTGGCCGAGGCGGTGATCTACGGCACCTCCTACGGCAGTTATCTCGCGGCCGGGGTCGGGGTGCGCCATCCGGACCGGGTGGCTGCGATGGTCCTGGACTCCCCGCTGCTCAACCGGGACGACATCGAGATCATGCGCCGCGAACTGCGCCGGATGCTGTGGCACGGCGGCGACCCGGAGACCTCCGAATTGGCGGCCAAGGTGCGGGAACTGGCCGAAAACGACGCCATGACTCCCAGCGACGCCCAACTCGCCGCCGCCCTGTACGGCATCGGCGGTGCGGGCATGCTGCACCGTCTGCTCGATCTGCTGCTCGATGAGCGCCGCGTGCTGTGGACCACCATGGGCTATGTCGGCCGGCTCGCCAGCCGAAAGATGCCCTACCGCAACGAAACCGACCTGGTCGGTCCGATCGGTTACCGGGAACTGAATTTCCACGGCACCCCCGACGGGCTGCCGCTGGACCCGGCGGTGGCGATGCGCGACTCCGACCTGGACGCACCGCCGGACTTCGAGGGCGAGCCCTTCGACCTCGTGGCGCAGATGCCCGAATTCAGCTGGCCCACAGTGGTGATCTCCGGCGGCCGTGACCTGATCACCCCACCCGCGGTGGCCGACCGGATCGCCGAACTGCTGGCCGATCCGGCCCTGGTGCGGCTGCCGACCGCCGGCCACAGCATCCTGGACACCCGGGAGCGCGCGGCCCTGCGGATTGCCGCAGCGGTGTGCGAGGGCAGGGCCGGCGACCTGCCGGCACAGGGGCAGGTGCTCGATGAACTGCCGGTGCCACCCGAACTAAGGCTGATGGGCTGGGCGATCGAGGCCGCAGCCTGGGTCGAGAGCGCACTTCCGCCCGCGCCCCGGCTGCTGCCCCGGCCTCCTGCTGGGCCGCCTACTTCATGAAACCGATTGTGCTGTAATCCAAATCGCCGACACCGGACGGGCCGAAGTTGGCCAACGTGCTGCGCACCGCCACGTTGCCCGGCGACTGGAACAGCGCGAGGCTGAACACCTCTTCCCAGAGCATCTTGTCCACCTCGTTGGCCAATGCCCGGGCCTTGGCCGGGTCGAGTTCGTCGAGCACCTCCTCGACCTTGGCGTCGATCTGCGGTGAAGAGATCTTTCCGAAGTTGCTCTCCGCCCCGGTGGTGAAGATCTGGTTGAGGCAGCACAGTGCGAAAGCGTCGCCCACCCAGGAGAACTGAGTGATGTCGAAGTCGCCGACGTTGACGTAGTTGGTGAAGAACCCATTGGCCGGCTTGACGTCCAGTTCCAGCTTCACCCCGATCTGGGCGAGGCTGTTCTGCGCCACCTGGGCCACCTGGCGGCCGCTCTGGGAGTCGTACAGCACGTCCCGGATGACCAGTTGCTTTCCGTCCTTCTCCCGGAATTGGCCGTTGAGTTTCCAGCCCAGGGCGTCCAGTTCCGCCTTGGCCTTCTCCGGGTCGAAGGCCACGACGGCACTGTTGTCCTGATAGCCGTCCTGCCCGGCGACGAAGATGTGGTTACCCAGCGGCGTGGGCTTGTCCACCAGCCCACGCTGGGCGACGTTGACGATGGCCTGACGGTCGATGCCCTTGGCGACGGCCTGCCGCAGCGCCTTGTCGGACAGGATCGAGCCCGGCGCACCGTTGAAGGTCAGGTGATACCAACTCGGGCCGGGCGCCCGGCGGATCGTGATGCCCTCGGTGCGCTGTGCGACGGTCAGTTCATCGAGCGAGGCGATGCCGGTGGCGTCGATGGTGTTGTTCTGCAGAGCTGGTATCCGGGCGGCGTCGTCGAGCGCCAGGAAGGTGAAGGATTCCAGCAGCGGCGGGGTGCCCCACCATTTCGGGTTGCGATTCAACGTCACCCGCTGTGCGGTGCGGTCCACCGTCGAGATCAGGAACGGCCCGGCCGACGGGCCCGGCTTCTCGAGTTGCCCCTTATTGAACACATCGGGGTCAGACGTCATGCTCCTGGGCAGCAGCATGCTGTTGCCGGCGAACATGCCCCGCCACTCCGGGTAGTGCTGGGCAAAGGTCACCACGGCTTGGCGGTCGTCGGTGCCGCGGGTCACCGAGGCCACCCGGTCGGCGCCGTTGGGGGAGGCGATCGCGTAGGCCTCGTCCTTGCCGCTGGTCGCATTGATCTGGGAGGCGATGTCCTCCCAGGTGATCTCAGCGCCGTCGGACCAGACCGCCTTGGGGTTGATGGTGTAGGTGACTACCTGCGGCTCAGTCGTGGTCAACTCCACCGAGGTGAAGTAGTCGGTGTTGACCTTCATCGACCCGTCCGGGGCGATGACGAACGCCCGCGGCATGGTGGGACGCTGCATGGAGCCGTTGTCGGCCTCGTTGCCGTCGATGTTGAGGGTGTTGAAGTTCGAGGGCAGCGCCCCGATCGCCAGTCGCAGATTGCCGCCCTGCTTGAGCGCGGCGACGTCCTGGGGGTTGGTGTCGCTGCTCTTGCCCAGTTCGGCGTTAGCGCCCGGGGCGGGGGCTTCGCGGTTGGGGGCCGAGCAGCCGGCCAGCGCCAGGATCGCCGCCATTCCCACCGCGAGCAGACGCAAAGTCGCCGCGACACGCCGTGCTGAGGGGGAGTTTGTGTCTGTTCGCGCAGGGGTCACAACCGCGATGTTAGCGGCGCGACGGGTCCGGTTGGGGGATCGCGGCCAGCAACCGCCGGGTGTACTCATCGGCCGGGTTGGTGAAGACCTGCTCGCTGTCGCCGTACTCGACGATGGCCCCGCGGTGCATCACCGCCACCTGATGGGCCAGATGCTTGACCACCGACAGGTCATGGGAGACGAACAAATAGGACAGGTTGAATTCACGCTGCAGATCCAGCAGCAGGTTGATGATGCCGGCCTGGATGGAGACATCCAGCGCCGAGACCGGTTCGTCGAGGGCGAGGATCTTGGGCTGCAGCGCCAATGCCCGGGCGATGCCGATGCGCTGCTTCTGGCCGCCGGAGAATTCACCCGGGTAGCGGCTGGCGTCGGCCCGGCGCAGTCCCACGATCTCCAGCAGTTCGGCCACCCGGTGATTGGTGGCGTTTTTGTCGAAACCGTTGGCGCCCAGCGGTTCGGCGAGGATGTCGAACACCGGTAGCCGCGGATCCAGGGACGCCACCGGATCCTGGAAGACGACCTGAAGATCGCGGCGCAACTCCCGCCGGCGGGTGGGGGTGAGGGTGGCGACGTCGTTGCCGAGGACTTCGATCGACCCGGACTGCGGGGCGCGCAACTCCAGGATTTCGTGCAGCGTGGTCGATTTCCCGGACCCGGACTCGCCGACGATTCCCAGCGTGCGGCCCTGGTGCACCTCGAAGCTGATCCGGTCGACGGCGCGGACCTCGCCGATCTGCCGACGAAACACCACCCCCTTGGTCAGCCGGTAGGTGCGGCTCAGGTCACGCACCCGCAGCACAACCTCGGGTTGGCCGCTGTCCTCGTACTCCGGGGCGTCGGTGGCGACACCGTAGATCTGCGCTGCGCTGCGGCCGGCCACCTGATCGGTGCGGATACATGCCGCCGAGTGCCCGGGCCCCACCGCCAGCAGCGCCGGTTCGGCCGCCAGGCACTCTGCGACGGCCAGCGGACAGCGCGGCTCGAACGGGCACCCCGGCGGCATCGCCACCAATGACGGCGGCGCACCCGCAATCGGCACCAGGCGCTCACCGCGCGGGGCGCCCAGGCGCGGCACCGAGCCCAACAGCCCTGCGGTGTAGGGCATCCGGCGATCGGCGTAGAGGTCGGGCACTGACGCCGCCTCCACCGCCCGGCCGGCGTACATGACCAGCGCGCGGTCGGCGAACTCGGCGACCACCCCGAGGTCGTGGGTGATGATCAGCACCCCGGCGCCGGTCACGTCCCGGGCGGTCCTGAGCACCTCGAGGATCTGGGCTTGCACGGTGACGTCGAGTGCGGTGGTCGGTTCGTCGCAGATGATCAGGTCGGGGTCGTTAGCGATCGCGATGGCGATCACCACCCGTTGCCGTTCACCGCCGGAGAGTTCATGCGGGTAGGCCCGGGCCCGCCGTTCGGGTTGGGCGATGCCGACCAGATCGAGCAGTTCGACGGCGCGACGCCGCGCATCGGCCTTGCTGACGTCGCGGTTGTGCACCCGGATGGCCTCGGCGATCTGATCGCCGACGGTGTAGACCGGGGTCAGCGCCGACATCGGGTCCTGGAACACCGTGCCGATGCGTCGGCCCCGGATCTTCGACAAGTCCGCGTCGGGCATGCCGAGCAGTTCGCGGCCGTCCATCACCGCAGAACCCGACACCGACGCGTACTCCGGCAGCAGGCCGATCACCGCCATCGCCGCCGCGGACTTTCCCGAACCCGACTCGCCGACCATCGCGACGACTTCGCGCGGGGCGATCTCGTAGCTCAGCCCGCGCACGGCGTGCAGTTCGCCGCTGTCGGTGGGGAAGCTCACCGATAGATCGCGCACCGTCAGAAGGCTCACGGCTTGATCTTCTTCCGCCGCTGCAGGTTCGCGCTGCCGGGGTCGAGTGCGTCGCGCAGTCCGTCCCCGACCAGGTTGGCGCACACCAGGATCAGCACCAGCACCCCGGCCGGGAACAGGAAGACCCACGGGAACGTGGTCGCCGACTTGGTGCCGTCGGCGATCAGGGTGCCCAGCGACACGTCGGGTGGCTGCACACCGAAACCCAGGAAGCTCAAACCGGTTTCAGCCAGGATCGCCACCCCGACGTTGAGCGCGGTGTCGATGATCAGGATCGAGGCCACGTTCGGCAGGATGTGGCGGGCGATGATCCGCCAACTCGG
>Ga0164292_10000868_pt1 | contig 24199 bp, 21 predicted proteins | sample GEODES117metaG_FD_111486 | JGI IMG/M metagenome (GOLD analysis project Ga0164292, IMG submission 111486) | Eutrophic lake water microbial communities from Lake Mendota, Wisconsin, USA - GEODES117 metaG | ecosystem: Environmental > Aquatic > Freshwater > Lake | place: USA: Lake Mendota...
AGATCCATCAGGGCTTGTGCGAAATCGCCGGACCTGTCCGCCGGCACGATGGCCAGCGTGTGCGCGGCCACAGCGCCGCGCCCTGCCGGCATCGGTGCCTCCAGCGCATGCAGCCGGCTCATCACCCGTTCGACATTGCCATCGACGGCTGCCGCGATACGACCGAAGGCAATGGCCGCCACCGCCGCAGCCGTGTAGGCCCCGATGCCCGGCAGATCGCGCAACGCCGCTTCCGTGTCGGGAAACTGCCCGCCATGCCGCGCCACGACCACCTGCGCGCAGGCATGAAGGTTGCGCGCGCGGCTGTAGTATCCCAGCCCCGCCCAGGCGTTCATGACGGCCTCGGACGGCGCGGCCGCCAGCGTCTGCACATCGGGGAAACGCGCGAGGAAAGCCGCGAAATAGGGCTTCACCGCCTGCACCGTCGTCTGCTGCAACATGATCTCCGACAGCCAGACCCGGTAAGGATCGGGCCTCTCGACGGCCTGCGCCCGCCATGGCAGCTCGCGCCGGTGCCGGTCATACCAGATCAGCAGATCAGAAGCGGAAGCGGCGTGCATACCCCTTGGTGGACCGGGACGGCCTCGGGCCGCAATCCCCCTGCCGGACAAGCCTGTTGAAGCCGGCAACCGCGCGTGGGACAAGTGCAGCGATGACAACACCCGCCACCCCGCGCAAGCGCCCGCAGGCCAGGCCGCTGGCCGACCTGATCGGCACAGCCATGTCCCCCGCACTGGCCGCCAAGGGCTTTGCCGGACGTGAGATCATCAGCGGCTGGATCACGATCGCCGGCGAAAGGCTGGCGCCACACTCGCGCCCGCTGAAGATCGACTGGCCTCGCAAGCGGCCCGACAGCGACGCGGAGCGCAGCGATCCGGCCACGCTGGTCGTTCTGGTCGAAAGCGCCTTTGCCCCTGAACTCCAGCATGCCGCGCCCGTGCTGATGGCCCGCATCAACGCCCATCTCGGCTGGCCCGCTGTTGGCCGGGTCGTGTTGCGGCAAGGCCCCGTCGCGAACAGTGGGCAGGTGAGTCACGGTCTGGCCGCGCCGCTGGCACCTGCCCTTGTCGAGGGCATCGAGAAGGCAGCTGCTGCCATGGCAGAGCCTGCGCTCAAGGACGCCATCACGCGGCTGGGACTGGCCGTTGGCCGAAAGGCGGCGCGGACGCGGGACGCAGGCTAGCCGGACCAGGCAAGACAGGTTCGGGCGAGACAGACTTTGGACAAGCGATGCTGGCGGAAACGTGTTCGGCGCCGGTGCTTGCCTTGCCCGCCGATGGCAGTATGGTCCGGTCAAAACCATGCCCTGTGCGATGCGGGGCGGGAAACACTGAAATGCTGCCGAAGAGGTCCGAGATGACGACACGCCGTGAGGTCCTGCTGGGTGGCTCTGCCGCCATGATGGCGCTGGCCGGTTCAGGCCCTGTGCAGGCCCAGTCCACGCTGAACATGACCGAGGTTCTCGCCGCCACCAATCCGGTGCTGCCCGATCTGGTCTATGGCGCTGCCGATGCCAGGGTCACGATCGTGGAATACGCCTCGACAACCTGCTCGCATTGCGCGCGCTTCCACAACGATGTCTTTCCCGAACTCAAGACGAAGTATGTCGACAGCGGCAAGGTGCGCTTCATCTTCCGCAACTTCGTGCTCAATCCGCTCGATATGGCCGCATCGATGCTGTCCTATTGCGGACCTGCCGAGCGGCGCGGGGCCTTTATCGAGTTTCTGTTCAAGCAGCAGGAGAAGTGGGCCTTCACCAACACGCCGCTCGATGCCCTGCTGACGGCAGCCCGACAGGCCGGTTTCACACAGGAAACGTTCAACGCTTGCTTGCAACGGCAGGATTTGTATGTCGCTTTGAATGCCATCAAGGACAAGGCGGCTGATGGTTTCAAGGTCAACTCGACGCCGACCCTGATCATCAACGGGCAGGTTCATCGCGGTGCGCTCACCATGCCGGAACTCGACAAGATACTGCAGCCTCTGCTGGGCGCCTGACGCGCCGCAGGGCACTGGACGTTCGCATCTGCGATTGCTGGGGCGGCAACCATGAAGCTGACCCGTCTGAAGCTGACCGGCTTCAAGTCCTTCGTCGAGGCCACCGAATTCCAGATCGAGCCGGGATTGTCCGGCGTGGTCGGCCCAAATGGCTGCGGCAAGTCCAACCTTGTCGAGGCCCTGCGCTGGGTGATGGGCGAAAGCTCATTCAAGAACATGCGCGCCTCGGGCATGGACGACGTGATCTTTGCTGGGTCAGGCACGCGGCCGGCCCGCAACGTCGCTGAAGTCGGCCTGACGCTGGACAACAGCGACCGCAAGGCACCGAGCCAGTTCAACGACGTCGATCTGCTCGAGATCACCCGCCGCATCGAGCGGGAGGAAGGCTCGACCTACCGTGTCAACGGCAAGGAAGTGCGCGCCCGCGACGTGCAACTGCTCTTTGCCGATGCCGCCACGGGCTCGCGTTCGCCCGCTCTGGTGCGGCAGGGCCAGATCAGCGAAATCATCTCGGCCAAACCCCAGTCACGCCGCCGCATCCTCGAAGATGCCGCCGGCATCGCCGGCCTGCACTCGCGCCGCCACGAGGCCGAACTGCGGCTGCGGGCCGCAGAGGACAACCTTCTCAGGCTCGAAGATGTGCTGCGCGAGATCGAAAACCAGATCGAGGCGCTGAAGCGGCAAGCGCGGCAGGCCGGTCGCTACAAGTCGCTGGCCGCAGAGATCCGAGCTGCGGAGGCCTTGCTGGCCGCGATCAGCTATCGCGAGGCGCGCGATCAGGCTGCCGCCGCCGAGCGGGCAGCGGAAGCGGCCCTGCGCGATGTCGCCGAGGCCACCCGCATCCAGGCCGAGGCGGCCCGGCATCAGGCCGTGGCGGCCCATGCCCTGCCCGGCCTGCGTGACGCGGAGGCGGCTGCTGCTGCGGCGCTCACTCGCGTCAGGCGCGCGCTGGACGAGCTTGAAGCCGAAGAGCGCCGTAATCGCCAGCGCGCTGACGATCTGGCCCGGCGCCTTGGCGAACTCGACGCCGACCTGGGGCGAGAGGCGGCGCTGGCGGCCGATGCCGAGGCCAGCCTTTCCCGCCTGCGCACCGAGCAGGCGGCGCTGGAAGTGGCAGGTGCCGGCAGCGCTGAATGGCGCGGCGCGGCAGCCAGCCATCAGACTGAAGCCGACAAGGCTCTGGCCGAGGCCGAGGCGGCGCAGGCCACCGCGCAGACAGCGCTCTCCGACCTGACGGCCAGTCGCGGTGCATTCGAGCGCACCGTGCGCGATGCGTCCGAGCGGGCGGCCCGCCACAGGGTCGAGCGCGAGGGGCTCGAAAGGGCCCTCGTTGCGCTTGATGCCAGCAGCGGGGCTGGCACGGCCATCGATGCCCTGCGCGAGGCTGTCAACGCGGCAGGTGTTCTGGCCGAACAGGCCGATGTCGCCGCGACACAGGCCCGTGCCGCGCTGGCCATCGCGCGCGAGGCCGAGACGCGGACCCGCGCACCGCAGGCCGAGACGGACCGCAAGGCCCAGCGTCTGGAAACCGAAGTCCGGACGCTTCAGAAGCTGCTGTCATCCTCGTCAGGCGGCCTCTGGCCACCGGTCCTTGATCAGATCGCGGTGCAGAAAGGCTTTGAAACAGCCTTGGGCGCTGCTCTCGGAGACGATCTCGACGCATCCTCCAATCCCTCCGCGCCAGCCCACTGGCGCGACACCGGCCAGCCCGCTGACGACCCGGCCTTGCCCGGTGATGCCGAGCCCTTGGCATCGCTTGTCCGCGCGCCGGCGGCGATGCTCAGGCGTCTTCGCCAGATCGGCGTTGTCGCCCGCAGCGATGGGGCGCGTCTGGCAAACCAGCTCAAGGTCGGCCAGCGGCTGGTCTCGAAGGAAGGCGATCTGTGGCGCTGGGACGGGTTCACAGCCGCCGCCGAAGCGCCGACCCCGGCAGCGAGGCGCCTCGCCGAGAAGAACCGGCTGGGTGATCTGGAACGCGAGGCGCAACTGGCGCGCGAGGCGGCTGAGGTTGCACGCGAGGCGCTGGATGCGGCCCAGAACGCGGTCCGGCAGGCAGCACAGACCGAGAGCCAAAGCGTGGAGGCCGCCCGCGACCAGCGCCGCCGTCTCGATGCCGCGCGCGAGCAACTGGCCACAGCCGAACGCCGGATCGCCGAAACAGCCTCGCGGCGGGCCGGCCTCGCCGAAGGCGTGGGGCGGCTCGGAGCGTCGGAAGCGGAGGCTGCACTGGCGCGCGCCCAGGCGGAAGAGGGCCTGAAGTCGCTCACGCCATCGCCGGACATGGAAGCAGCCCTGTCGGCAGCGCGGGCCCTTGTGGCCGAGCGCCGCAGCCATGCCGCCGAGGCCCGCGCCGCCGTTCAGACCCTCGACCGCGATGAAAACCTGCGCCGCGAGCGGCTCGCCACAGCAGCCAGCGAGATTGCCCGCTGGGTCGAGCGCATGGCGCGCTCGGATCTCGCCCGCGCCGAGCAGGTCAAGCGCCGCGAGGCTGCCGCCGAGGAAAGCCGCATTCTGGAGCAGACACCCGACACGTTTCTGGTGCGGCGCCGCGAGCTTCTGGCCACGATCGAAACGGCGGATGCCGCCCGCAAGACAGCGGCCGACGATCTTGCCCGCGCCGACCTCCTGCAGGCGGAGACCGACAGGGCTGCACGCCTCGCGCTGGATGCGCTGGCCGGCACCCGCGAGGCACGCGCAGCCTGCGAGGCGCGCGTCGAGGCGGCTCGGACACGGCTCGACGATGTCACGCGGACGATCACGGAAACCCTGGACACCACGCCGGCCGGCCTGTTCGACCTCGCGGGTCTCAAGCCCGGCGAGACCCTCCCCGCCGCCAACGAGACCGAGCGCAAGCTGTCAGCCCTGAAGGCCGATCGGGAGCGCCTTGGCGCGGTCAACCTGCGCGCCGATGATGAACTGACGGAGATCGAAGCCAAGCGCGATGCGCTGGTGGGCGAGCGCGACGACCTCAACGAGGCAATCCGCCGGCTGCGGCAGGCCATCGGCTCGCTCAACCGCGAAGGCCGCGAGCGGCTGCTGGCGGCCTTCGAGGTCGTCAACGGCCACTTCAAGCGGCTGTTCGGGGTGCTGTTCGGCGGCGGCGAAGCCGAGTTGACCCTGATTGATTCGGATGATCCGCTCGAAGCAGGCCTCGAAATCCTGGCAAGGCCTCCGGGCAAAAAGACGCAGGTGATGTCGCTGCTGTCAGGCGGCGAGCAGGCCCTGACCGCGACCGCCCTGATCTTTGCAGTGTTCCTGACCAACCCCTCTCCGATCTGCGTGCTCGACGAAGTCGATGCGCCGCTCGATGACGCCAATGTCGAGCGCTACTGCGATCTGCTGCGCGACATGGTCGGCCAGACACAGACGCGTTTCGTCGTGATTACCCACAACCCGATCACCATGTCCCGGATGGACCGGCTCTTTGGTGTCACCATGGCCGAGCGCGGCGTATCGCAACTGGTCTCCGTCGACCTTGAAACCGCCGAGCTCATCCGCGAGGCGGTCTGAGCGCTGGCTGCCCATGGCTTTTGCAAGCCGGCTGAATTCATCCGGATTTCAGATGTTTAGCCTTGCCCGATCGGTTCTTGACAGCTATCGGTCACGAAAATATGGTGCGCCCGGTTTCGAAGAGGGGTTGTCTTCGGCCTCCCGGCGCGCTTCACAGCGCGATGTGTGAAGGTCTGACGGATGTCGGAACAGAACAAGCCGGTCGATCGCGCTTCGGCGGGATCGGACCCCTCGCACGATGCCGAGATGGCGGCGAGACTTCGCCATATCGATGCCCGTCTGTCGGAAATCCGGTCGGATCGCGCACCATCGACAGAGCCAGGAGGCCGCCTTGCGGCTGATGGCTCGGCCATGGCGCGCGGCATGAAACTGGTCTCCGAGTTCGTCGCCGGCATTGCCGCCGGAGGCATCCTAGGATGGCTGATTGATCGCTATGCGGGCATTCAGCCATTTGGACTGTTGATTGGACTTATGTTTGGGTTTGCAGCGGGCCTCAGAAACCTGTATCGGGCCACTCAAAGTCGGCCAGCTCCGCCACCGGGACCCCCACAAGGGCCGCCGGGTCGAGCTGTGAAGACCACTGCTGACGAACCCTAGTCTGTTGAAGCGAACGCGAGACTTAGAACGCCATGGCAAGCCCGCTTGACCAATTCCAGATCAAGCCGATCGTGTCGCTCGGCAAGATCGGCAATTCCGAGATCGCGTTCACCAACTCCTCGCTGTTCATGATGCTGGTGGTGCTCGCCATCGGTCTGTTCTTCATGCTGGCAACCGCGCAGCGCTCGCTGGTTCCCGGTCGCCTGCAGTCCTTCGCCGAGATGCTTTACGAGTTTGTCGCCAACACGCTGAAGAGCGCAGCCGGCAAGGAAGGCATGCAATTCTTCCCGCTCGTGTTCTCGCTGTTCCTGTTCGTGCTGACCGCCAACTTCATGGGGATGATCCCGGGCTCGTTCACGGTCACCAGCCACATCATCGTCACCTTCGCGCTCGCCATGGTCGTGTTCCTGACGGTGATCGCCGTTGGCTTCGCCAAGCACGGCACACACTTCCTGGGGCTGTTTGTCCCGGGCGGCGCGCCGGCCCTGCTGGTTCCGTTCCTGGTGGTGATCGAGGTCATCTCGTTCCTCTCCCGCCCGATTTCGCTCGGCATGCGGCTTTTTGCCAACATGCTGGCCGGACATATCGCGCTCAAGGTCTTCGCCGGCTTTGTGGTATCGCTCGGCGCGCTCGGTATCGGTGGCATCCTCGGTGCTACCCTGCCGCTCGGCATGATTGTCGCCCTCACCGCTCTCGAATTCCTCGTTGCGTTCCTGCAGGCCTATGTCTTCACGATCCTGACCTGCGTGTATCTCAACGACGCCCTTCACCCCGGTCACTGATCTTCGGTTCCCGGCTCATCCTTCCCTTTCTGCTGATCAAAAACCTCAAGGAGTACGACCATGGACGCCCAAGCCGCAAAGTTCCTCGGTGCCGGCATTGCCTGTCTCGGCATGGGCCTCGCCGCCATCGGCGTTGGCAACATCTTCGGCAACTTTCTCTCGGGTGCCCTGCGCAATCCGTCGGCCGCTGACAGCCAGTTCGGTCGTGCCTTCGTTGGCGCAGCTCTCGCCGAAGGACTGGGCATCTTCGCACTCGTCGTTGCGCTCCTCCTGCTCTTCACCTGATCCCGGCGACCGGGTTCCGGATATGCGCGCGGTCCGTGACCTGCTCACGCCCGCGCGCGGCGTCGTTCATATGATGAAGTTCTGAGGGTCCGCGACAATGGCGTCACCGCAAAAGACGGGCACTGAAGTTCCAGGCGGCAGTGCCGACGTGGGCTTTCCACCGTTCAAGACAGAGACCTTTGCGTCACAGTTGCTCTGGCTGGCGATCTTCTTCGGCCTGCTCTACTGGATGGTCTCAAAGGTCTTTGCCCCGCGCCTGACCGACGTGATCGAAGGCCGCGCCTCGCGGATTGCCCGCGATCTCGACGACGCGGCTGCGGCCAAGGCCAAGGCCGAGGAAGCAAGGCTTGCCTACGAGAAATCGCTGGCCGATGCCAAGGCCAAGGCCCAGGGCATCGCCCAGGCCAAGCGCGACGAGGTCAATGCCGCTGTCGAAGCCCGGCGCAAGGCGCTGGAAGGCGATCTTGCGGCCAAGCTTGCTGCGGCCGAGGCGCAGATCGGGACGACCAAATCAAAGGCCATGGCCAATGTCGAGGGCATCGCGGCACAAGCAGCGGCCGCCATCGTGCAGCGCCTCGGCGGTGCTTCGCCATCCAAGGGCGACCTTGATGCAGCCCTCAAAGCTGCCCTGAAAGCCTGAGGAGCGCGCCATGTTGTCCAACACCTATCTGTGGAGCGCCATCGGCCTCGTCATTTTCTTCGCCATCCTGGTGAAGTTCGGCGTGCACACGATGATCCTGTCCGCGCTGGACGCGCGCGGCGAGAAGATCGCGGCGGAACTCGCGGAAGCGCGCCGCCTCCGCGAGGACGCCCAGAGGCTGCTCGCCGAATACGAAGCCAAGCGAAAGGCGGCCGAGGCCGAGGCTGACGCGATCGTCGCAGCAGCCAGGGACGAAGCCGACAGGTTGGCCAAGGACGCCGAACTCAAGATGACCGACTTCATCGCCCGGCGCACTCGGACGGCGGAACTCAAGATCGCGCAGGCTGAGGCACAGGCCTTTGCCGAAGTCCGCGCCGCCGCTGCCGATGCCGCCGCGAAGGCCGCCGAACAGCTGCTGCGCGGCCAGATGACCGGCAAGGCCGGCGCTGACATGCTCGCCAAGGGCCTCGGTGACATCAAGGCGAAGCTGAACTGAGCTTCTGGCGGTCAATCGCCGTCAATCTCAATCAAGCCGGGCGCTGCATGCGTCCGGCGTTTGTGTTGAAAGCCTTCGCGCCCGCAAGGCAAGCGGCACTGCTCCCTACCCGGCCTTGATCCCGGCTTCGTTGATCAGCTTGCCCCACTTGTCCATTTCGGATCGGAGGAAGCCGGCCAGTTCGGCGGGTGTCGAAGCGACGATCTCGGCTCCCAGCGTCGCCATGCGCTCCTTGACCTTTGCATCCGCCATGACCTTGACCGTGTCGGCGTGGATCCGGGCGACGACATCGTCCGGTGTCCCCCTGGGCGCGAAGATCGCGAACCATGACGAGACGTCGAATCCCGGCACGGCCTCGGCAACCGGCGCAAACTCCGGCGCAACCGGCGAGCGCTTCGCCGTGGTGATGCCCAAAGACCTGATCGAGCCCGCGCGCACATGGCTCATGGCCTGCGTGATGTTGTCGAAGATCAGGTCGATGCGCCCGCCGATCAGATCCTGCGTCGCCTGCGCCGTGCCGCGATAGGGCAGGTGCACCATGTCGGTTCCGGTCAGCTTCTTGAACAGCTCGCCCGAGAGGTGCACCGATGTCCCCACGCCGGATGAGCCATAGGTCAGCTTCCCGGGATTGGCCTTCGCAAAGGCAACCAGCTCAGGCACCGTGCGGGCCGCGACATGGTTGCCGACCACAAGCAGGTTCGGCACCAGCGCCAGCAGGCTCACCGGCTTGAAATCACCGATCGGGTCATAGTTCAGCTTCGGGTAGAGAAACTGGTTGGTGGCCATCCCCACTGAAACGATCAGCAACTGCGAGCCATCCTGCTCGCCCCGCGCCACCTGTTCGCTGCCGATGTTGCCACCGGCACCGCCCTTGTTCTCGACGACCAGATTGCTGTTCCAGATCTGGCCGATCTTCTCGGCCCAGAGCCGCCCGATGATGTCGGTCGCGCCGGCCGGCGGAAACGGCACCACAAGCTTGACCGTGCGACTGCCGGGAAAAGCGCCTTGCGCGCTGAGAAGGGACGGCCTGCTGATGGCCCCTGCCATCGCTGCCGCGCCAAGGCCGCCCACGACGGCGCGGCGGTTCACGATCCGGTTCATGCAATCCTCCATCGCGCGCCTCATCAGATCGGGCGCTGCTTGAAAGCGATGATGGCGGGATTAGGACACCTCGTCCAGAGGCTGTTCCGCACCACGCGCTGCATGACAGGATCAGACCAACCGGATCAGGCCGCCAGCTTGCCCGCCACCAGCGCGCGCAGGGAGCGCAGATCCTTGACGAAGCCGCGAATGCCTTCCGCGAGCTTCTCGGTCGCCATCGCATCCTCGTTGAGGGCCAGCCGGAAGCGCTTCTCGTCCATGCGCAGGCGGGCCGGCGTCTTGCCTTGGCCAGGCCCGCCCAGCTTGCGTGGCAGCGCACCGTCCGATCTGGCAAGTTCATCCAGCAGAGACGGCGAGATGGTCAGCCGGTCGCAACCTGCCAGCGCCTCGATCTCCCCGATGTTGCGGAACGAGGCACCCATCACCACCGTCTGGATGCCGTGCGCCTTGTAGTAGTGGTGGATGGCCCTCACCGAGACCACGCCCGGATCGGTCTCGGACGTGTACGGCCCACCACCCGCCTTGAGATGCCAGTCGAGGATGCGCCCGACGAAGGGCGAGATCAGGAACACCTTCGCGTCGGCGCAGGCCACCGCCTGGGCCAGCGAGAACAGCAAGGTGAGGTTGCAGTCGATACCCTCCTGCTGCAGCGCCCTGGCAGCCCGGATGCCCTCCCACGTTGCCGCCACCTTGATCAGCACCCGCGAGCGATCGACACCGCGAGCAGCATAATCGGCAATCAGCGCCCTGCCCTTGGCGATGCTGGCGCGCGTGTCGAAGGAAAGGTCGGCATCAACCTCGGTCGACACGCGGCCTGGAACGATGCCGGCCAGTTCCGCACCGAACGTCACGGCGAGCCGGTCGCAGACCGCATTGACGCGGGCCGCCCTGGTGCCGCCCTGCCGCCTGCCCCAGTGAACCGCCTCTTCGACCAGCGCGGCATAGGCCGGCATTTCGACGGCCTTGAGGATGAGCGTGGGATTGGTGGTGCAATCCACCGGCTTGAGCCGCCTGACGGCATCGATGTCGCCCGTATCGGCGACGATGGTGGTCATGTCGGCCAGTCTGGCCAGCTTCGAGCTCATGGCGCGGTCCTGCATGCGTGGGTCAAGGACCAGTGGATTAGCGGAATTGGGCCGCACTTGTCACGCGCGCCCTGAATACGTGCCAAGAAGACGTGCCCAGACGCGTGCGCCATCCCGGAACGCAGGTGGCATGGGGCCAATGCCGTCAAATGTTTCATCTGATTGTCATGGGAGTTGCCTAGGTGCTGTCGCTTGCTATTGATGTCGCAGGGGAGAAAACGCATGACACACAAAATCACGGTGCTGCTGTCCGCAGCGATGACGGCCGGTTTCGTTCTTGGTGCCGCCCCGGTGCTGGCACAGGAAGGCAAGCTGCTGCTCTATACCAGCCAACCCAACACCGACGCCCAGCAGACGATCGACGCCTTCAAGGCGAAATTCCCGAAGGTCGATGTTTCCTTCGTGCGTGATGGAACACCGCGCATCATGGCCAAACTGCAGGCCGAATTTGCGGCCGGTCAGCCACAGCCGGATGTCCTGCTGATCGCCGACTCGGTGACCATGGAAGGGCTGAAGCGCGAAAATCGCCTCCTCCCCCACACTGGTGCCAATGTCGCCGCCTATCCGGCAGCGCTGCATGACAAGGACAGCACCTGGTTCTCCACCAAGCTGATCACCACAGGCATCGTCTACAACACGCGCGCCACCATGGTGCCGACCTCATGGCTTGACCTGACAAAGCCCGAGGCCAAGGGGCAGGTTGCCATGCCGTCGCCGCTCGCATCGGGTGCCGCGCTGATCCACACCGTGACACTGGCCCGCAACCTGCCGGCAAGCTGGGGCTACTATGAGCAACTCCAGAAGAACGGCGCGCTCGCGGCAGGCGGCAATGGCGACATCCTGCGCCAGGTGGCCACCGGCGAGAAGATGTATGGCATGATCGTCGACTTCATGCCGATCCGCGAGAAGGCCAAGGGCGCGCCGGTCGCCTTCGTGGCCCCCACCGAAGGGCTGTCCGCGGTGACCGAGCCCGTGGCCATCCTGCGCACATCGAAGAACCCGGAAGCTGCCAAAGCCTTCGTCGATTTCATCCTGTCGCGCGAAGGTCAGGAGCTTGCCCGCAAGCAGGGCTATGTGCCGGCCCATCCCGATGTCGCGCCGCCGGAAGGCTTCCCGGCAAGGGCCGCGATGAAACTGATGCCGTTCGATCCGGCCCAGGCCCTCGCTGAAGAAACGGCAAGCCGCAAGCGCTTTGCCGATATCTTCGGCCAGTGACGCTGGCCGAATTGCCCGTCAGTTGAGTCTCGCTCCCGGCTGCACACCCGGACGATCGCCCCTGCCGGGATTGGCAGGGGCTATCGTCCCGCGGGACGGGTTTGCGGTCATCGTCTTGCTGGCGATGGCAGTCGGCCTGTTTGGCCTGATGCCGCTAGGCCGTTTGCTGCTGACCGCGCTCACACCGGACGGTATTCTGTCGCTGGAGGCGGTCGCCAGCCAGATCGCCAGCCGGGCTGCCGGCCTTGCCACCTGGCACACGCTGGAAACCGCCGGGGTGTCGGCCCTTGGCGCATTGTTCCTCGGGGCAGGTTTTGCCCTCACGCTCGCGATCACCGATGTCCGGGCCAAGCGGGCACTCGCTTTCCTGTTCGTGTTCTCGCTGATGGTCGCGCCGCAGGTCATCGCCCTCGCCTTCCTCAGCATGGCCGGGCCTGCTTCCCCCGTGCTGGTTCCGCTTGGGCTGGCTCCGGCACCGGGCACGGCCAACCCGCTCTTCGGACGCAACGGCACCATTCTGGTCATGGCCCTGCACCATGCCCCGCTGGTCGCCATCACGGTCTGGTCCGGCCTGCGCTATCTGCCGCGCTCGGTGATCGAGGCCGCCCAGATCGAGGGTGCCACGACAATCCAGGTGGTGACCCGCATCCTGCTGCCGCTGCTGCGCGGCAATCTGGTGGCCGGCGGCCTGCTGGCCTTTGTGGCCGGGGTCGGCAATTTCGGCATTCCCGCCCTGCTCGGCATGCCGGTCAATTACCTGACCTTGCCCACGCTGATCTACCGGCGGCTGACCAGCTTCGGTCCGTCGGTGCTGTCGGACATGGCGGCGCTGGCGATGATCGTTGCCCTGATCGCGGGCATCGGCACGATCATTGGCGCCATGCTGATGCGCCGGACTGTTGGCAAGGTCGACATCGAGCAGCGCATGACGCCGTTTGTGCCGCTGGGTGCATGGCGGCTGCCGGTCGAGATTGCACTCTGGACCCTGCTGGCGTTCAAGGTCGGTCTGCCCTTCCTCTCCCTGCTGGGCGACGCGCTCAGGCCGGCGCTGGGCGTGCCGCTCGGGTTTGCGACCATCACGCTCGAGAAGTTCCACGAAGTGCTGGTGCGGCAGGATGTGACCACGCGCGCCTTCCGCAACTCGTTCCTGATGGCGGCCACGGCCGCAACAATCCTGTGCGGTCTCGCCATTCTTTTCGCCTATGTGCTGGAGCGCCGCCTCAAGCGCCTGCGCCCGGTGCTGGAGGTCCTGATCGAGGCACCCTATGCGCTGCCCGGCGTGGTGCTGGCCATTGCCTGCATCCTGCTGTTCCTGAAGCCTCTCCCCCTGATCGGCATCAGCATCTACGGCACGGTGTTCATCATCCTGTTCGCCTATCTGGCGCGGTTCCTCGCGCCGGCGATGAAGCCCGTGCTGGCTGCCATGGGCCAGATCGACGTCCATCACGAGGAAGCGGCGCGTCTCGATGGCGCGACCTATTGGCAGCTGATGCGCTTCATCGTGGCACCCATCCTGCTGCCCGCCGCCAGCGCCGGCGCACTGCTGGTCTTTCTGGTCGCCTTCAACGAGCTGACGGTCTCTGCCCTGCTCTGGTCGGCGGGCACCGAAACCCTCGGTGTGGTCCTCTTCAGTCTCAAGGAAACCGGCCTTGCCGGCGAGGCGGCAGCGGTCGCGATCAGCGCCAGCGCGGTGATCCTCGCCGTGATGCTGGGCCTTGACCGCATGGCGGACAGGCTGCCCGAAGGCGTTCTGCCCTGGCGGATCTGACGGCGGCGGCCTGTTCAGCTATTCCGCGGCCTGGGGCAAGGCCGCCTGTCCTTCGCCCAGGAACAACGCCCTCGCTGCCCTCGCCTCGCGCACGATGAAATCCACCGTCGTGCGCACGCGGGCCACATCCTTGAGATCGGCATGCACGACCAGCCAGAACGAGCGCTGGATGCAGACCTTGTCGGCCAGCACCTGGACCAGCCCGGCATGGCCCTGCACCATGAAGTGGGGCAGCACGCAGATGCCTCCGCCGGCGGCCACCATCGCCATCTGGGCATTGAGGTTGGATGATTGCGTGCGGGCGCGCAGCCCGCGCGAGACTTCGTCGAGATAGTCCAGTTCCGGCGTGAAGATCAGGTCATCGATGTAGCCGATCACCGCGTGACCATGCAGGTCGTCGGGCTCGGCCAGAGCCGGCGCATCGGCCAGATAGGCCTCAGAAGCGAACAGCCCGAGGCGGTAATCGACCAGTTTGCGGGCGACGATCTTGCCTTCCTTGGGCGGAGCCAGCGTGATCGCGACATCCGCCTCGCGCTTCGACAGCGACAGCAGGCGCGGCATCGCGACCAGCTGCAGTTCCAGCGCCGGCGACGCGGCCATGAATGTCGCCAGCCGGGGCGCCAGAAACGAGGTTCCGAAACCGTCCGGTGCGCCGACCCGCACGACGCCCGACAAGGCCATGTCCGCCCCGCCGATCTCGCTCTGGATCGAAAGCGCGTCGGTTTCCATGCTTTCCGCCTTCGCGAGCAGGCGCTCACCATGGGATGTCAGCGCATAGCCCTGCGGGCGGCGCTCGAACAGCTTGGCCTTCAGCGATGTCTCGAGCGACGAAATGCGGCGGGACACAGTGGCATGATCCGCCCCGAGCCGGCGTGCGGCGGAGGTCAGCCGTCCGGATCTTGCCACGGCCAGAAAGAACCGTAGATCATCCCAGTCGAAGCGTTCCATCCCTTGGCTCCCGTTTTTTTGCACAGGTTACCGTCATCAATACACCTAGCCGTGCGTGAATGACAATGCTAACCACCAGACAAGCGGCCTGGGCAGACCAGGAACACGGCATCCCGGAGGAAGCACCCATGATCACCTACGGCCATTTCATCGGTGGCAAGCACGTCGCCGGCACTTCGGGGCGGCTCGCCGATGTGTTCCAGCCCATGGACGGCACCGTACGAGGCAAGGTCGCGCTCGCCTCCGTGGCCGAACTCACCGCCGCTGTCGCCAATGCCAAGGCAGCGCAGCCGGCCTGGGCTGCCACCAATCCGCAGCGCCGCGTGCGCGTGCTGATGAAGTTCCTCGATCTTGTCGCCCGGAATGTCGAGGAACTCGCTGACATCCTGGCCCGCGAGCATGGCAAGACCATCCCCGATGCCAAGGGCGACATCCAGCGCGGCGTCGAAGTGGTCGAGATGTGCGTGGGCGCCCCCCACATGCTCAAGGGTGAATACACCGATGCTGCCGGCCCGGGCATCGACCTCTACTCGATGCGCCAGCCGCTCGGCGTCGTGGCTGGCATCACGCCGTTCAATTTTCCGGCCATGATCCCGATGTGGAAGCTCGGGCCGGCCATCGCCTGCGGCAACGCTTTCATCCTCAAGCCGTCCGAGCGCGACCCCGGCGTGCCGATGCGCCTCGCCGAGCTGATGATCGAGGCAGGCCTGCCGCCGGGCATCCTCAATGTCGTCAACGGCGACAAGGAGAGCGTGGACGCGATCATCGATGACCCGGACATCCAGGCCATCGGCTTTGTCGGCTCCACGCCGATCGGCCAGTACATCTACGGTCGCGGCTGCGCCAACGGCAAGCGCGTGCAGGCTTTTGGCGGCGCCAAGAACCACATGGTCATCATGCCCGATGCCGACATGGACCAGGCCGTCGATGCCCTGATCGGTGCCGGCTATGGCGCAGCCGGCGAGCGCTGCATGGCGATCTCGGTGGCCGTGCCGGTTGGCCAGAAGACTGCCGATGAACTGGTCCGGCGGCTGATCCCGCGCGTCGAGAGCCTGAAGGTCGGCCCTTCGACCGACGGCTCGGCGGATTTCGGGCCACTCGTCACGAAGGCGCACCTCGACAAGGTCAAGTCCTATGTCGATCTGGGCATCACCGAGGGCGCAAAGCTCGTGGTCGATGGCCGCGGCTTCACGATGCAGGGCTACGAGAACGGTTTTTACATGGGCGGTTGCCTGTTCGACCATGTCACGACCGATATGCGCATCTACAAGGAAGAGATCTTCGGTCCGGTTCTCTCTGTCGTGCGGGCGCCTGACTACGCCGCAGCGCTGAAGATGACCAACGACCACGAATACGGCAACGGCACCGCGATCTTCACCCGGGACGGCGATGCAGCCCGCGATTTCGCCTCACGCGTGCAGGTCGGCATGGTCGGCATCAATGTTCCGATCCCGGTGCCGCTGGCTTACCACACCTTCGGCGGCTGGAAGCGCTCCGCCTTCGGCGATCTCAACCAGCATGGTCCGGATGCCTTCCGTTTCTACACCAAGACCAAGACTGTCACCGCCCGCTGGCCATCCGGCATCAAGGACGGGGCCGATTTCTCGATCCCGACCATGGGCTGACGACAACATCGATCCGGCAGGCGGATAACCCGTCTGCCGGGCAAAGCGCTTCTGCCGGGCACGGCATTGATGCCGGACAAGCCGCACTGGCGGAACCTGTTGTCACATCCTACGTTATGAATGTGATGACCATCTCCGACACTGCTGGAACGCTGGCCGGCGGCATTCTGCCCCTGCGTTTTGCCGTGCGCGGCATGACCTGCGCCTCCTGTGTCGCCCATGTCGAGAAGGCGGTTGCCGGTCTTGCCGGCGTGGTCAGCGTCGAGGTCAACCTGCCGCTTGAGCGTGCTGATGTTCGGGTTGCAGCCGACCAAAGGGCCAATGGATCTGCCGCCGGATCCTTGGCCGCACGCATCGTGACAGCCATCGCGGATGAGGGCTATGAAGCCCGCCTGGTCGCCGAGCAGGCCGATGCAGGACCGGCGCGCGCGCGTCTCGCCGCCGAGCAGGAGGCCGACGAGGCCACCCTGAAGCGGGCGACGATCCTTGCGGCCATGCTGACACTGCCGGTCATGGTGCTCGAAATGGGCGCGCATATCGTCCCCGCTTTCCACCACTGGCAGCTGGCCAACATGGGCGAGTGGGCCGGGCAACCCACCGCCCGGTGGATTGCGCTGGTGCTGACCACGATCGTGCTGGCCGGGCCGGGGCGGCGCTTTTTCAGCATCGGGCTGCCCATGCTGCTGCGCGGCAGGCCGGAGATGAACGCGCTCGTCGCGCTCGGCTCCGGCGCAGCCTATCTCTATTCCGCCATCGTCACGCTGGCCCCGGCGCTGTGGCCCACGGGCAGCGCCAACATTGACGAAGGGCACGTCTACTTCGAGAGCGCAGCCGTGATCGTCACGCTGATCCTGCTGGGTCGGCTGATCGAAATGCGCAGCCGCGGCCGGACCGGCGCTGCCATCTCCGAATTGCTGGCGCTGCAACCCGGGACAGCCATCCGCATGCGCGACGGCATCCAGACCGAGACGCCGGTCGGCGAGATCATGGTCGATGACCTGATCCTGGTGAAGCCGGGTGCCGGCTTCCCGGTCGACGGCGTCGTGGTCGAAGGCCAATCATACGCCAACGAGGCCATGCTGACCGGAGAACCCATGCCGGTGGCCAAGCGCCAGGGCGACACCGTGCATGGCGGCTCGGTCAACGGCGCTGGCCTGATGACCATCCGCGCCACGCGCGTCGGTGGCGAGACCCTGCTGGCCGGCATTATCCGGCTGGTCGAAGATGCGCAAGGTGCCAAGCTGCCCATCCAGGGCCGCATTGACCAGATCACGGCGGTGTTCGTGCCCGTTGTCCTGGCCATTGCGCTGCTGACCTTCCTGGTCTGGCTTGCGTTCGGGCCGGCGCCAAGTCTGCCTTTTGCGCTGATGACCGCCGTCTCGGTGCTGATCATCGCCTGCCCCTGTGCCATGGGCCTTGCCACGCCGATCTCGGTGGTCGTGGCCACGGGACGTGCGGCACGCTTCGGCGCACTGTTCCGCAAGGGCGATGCTCTCGAGCGGCTGGGCCTGACCCGCGTCGTGGCCTTCGACAAGACCGGCACGCTGACCGTGGGCCTGCCGGACCTCAAGCACATCGCGCCCGCTGATGGTGGCGATGAAGACCGGATCCTCGCTTTCGCGGCCTCTGTCGAAGCCGGGTCGGAACACCCGATCGCCCATGCGATCGTCGCGGCGGCGAAGGCGCGCGGCCTCGTGCTGCATCCGGTCTCGGACTTTGTGGCAACCAGCGGCATGGGTGCCCGTGCGCGCATCGAGGGGCGCGATGTTGCCGTGGGCGGTGCCCGTTTCATGACATCACTGGGCATCTGTGCCGAAGGCTGGGACGAGCGCATCGCGGCGCGCGCGGCTCTCGGGGAAACGCCCTTCCTGATCGCGGTGGATGGTGCCGTCGCGGCGCTGCTCACAGTGGCGGACCCGATCAAGCCCGAGGCACGGGATGCCGTGGCCGCCCTGAATGCGCTTGGCCTGACCACTGCCATGATCAGCGGCGATCACGCAGCCACGGCCCGCTCGGTGGCCGCTTCGCTCGGCATCACCGACGTGCGCGCTGAGGTTCTGCCGGCGGGCAAGGTCGAGGCCCTGGCCAGCCTGCGCCGGCAGCACGGGGCTGTGGCCTTTGTCGGGGACGGCATCAATGATGCGCCGGCCCTGGCCGCCGCCGAAACCGGCATCGCCATCGGCAATGGCAGCACGGTAGCGATCGAAAGTGCGGATGTCGTGCTCGTGTCGGGGCATCTGGCAGCCCTGCCAATGGCCATCGGCCTGTCGCGTGCCACGATGCGCAACATCAGCCAGAACCTGATCTGGGCCTTCGGCTACAACGTCGCCCTGATCCCGGTCGCAGCCGGCCTGTTCCAGCCTCTCTTCGGCTGGACCCTGTCGCCCATGCTCGCCGCTGCGGCCATGGCCTTTTCCAGCATTTTCGTCGTCTTCAACGCCTTGCGGTTGAGGCGCTTTGGCGCGACACACCACGGCTGAGCCCGTCACAGGAAGGAACAGGACCCGATGAGCACGATCCTTTCGGTCAGCAACATCCACTGCGGGGCCTGCGCCGCGAGGGTCACCAGCGCGATCCAGAAAGTCGAGCCTTCTGCCGTGCCTCAGGTCGATGTCGCGACGGGCCGTGTGACGCTCGACAAGGCGGGCGACATCGGAGCGATCCTCGCAGCGCTGGACAAGGCCGGATATCCGGCCAGCCTCGCACAATAAGCCCTTCCCTTTGCCGGCCACGCACGGCAGGTTGCTGCGATGAAACTGTTCTTCTCGCCCACGCAGTTGCTGCACCGCCCGCAGCAATACTTCCGTTTCGGCCGCATCGGGACCGCTCTCGAAAACCCGGACCGGATGGAGACGCTCGCTGCGTCCCTGGCCGCCCTCGGGCTGGCACGCCACGAGCCCGTGGACCATGGCCTCGGCCCGATCCTGGCCGTGCATGATGCCGCCTATGTCCAGTTCCTGCAGGACATCTGGGGCCTGTGGCAAAGCCTTCCCGATGCCGGGCCCGAAGTGCTGCCCAACATCCATCCTTACCGCGGCGCAGGTCACGACCTGTTCCGGCAGGACCGGCCGCGCAACACGGGCCCGATCGGCCTGACCGGCTACCATGTCGGCGACATGTCCTGCGCCATGGGAGCCGGAACCTGGACTGCAGCCCACGCCTCTGCGCAAGCAGCGATGTCGGGGGCTGAGGCCCTGCTGGCGGGCGAGCGGCATGCGCTTGCCCTCTGCCGTCCGCCGGGGCATCACTGCTACCGCGACCGGGCCAACGGCTTCTGCTTCCTCAACAACGCGGCCATCGCGGCCGAGCGGCTGCGCTCGCGCTTCGGCAAGGTCGCCATCCTCGATTTCGACACCCACCATGGCGATGGCACACAGGCCATCTTCTATGCACGCGGCGATGTCCTCGTCGCGTCGTGCCATACCGATCCTGCCGACTACTACCCCTTCTTCGCCGGCTTCGCTGATGAACGCGGATATGGTGCCGGTGAAGGCGCCAACCTCAACCTGCCCTTGCCGCCCGGCACGGATGACGAAGGTTATCTTTCGGCGGTCAGGGGTCTCGCCGCAGCCGTGGCCGCCTTCGGTGCCGAGGCACTGGTTGTCTCGGCGGGTTGGGATGCTCACCGCGATGACCCGCTCTCGAAACTCTCCGTGACAGGCGCTGCCTTTCCCCGTCTCGGCGAGATCGTCGCGGGGCTTGGCCTGCCGACCCTGATCGTGCAGGAAGGCGGCTATTCGCTGGCGGCCATCGCGGAAGCCGCGCCATCCTTCCTCAACGCCTTCCTGGCAGTCCATCGCTGACGTTCCGGCCCGGAACGGCTGGGCTCCCCGGAACCGACACCTGGAGTTTCGCCATGACCACCCTGCTCGACGGAAAGGCCCTTGCCGCCACCATGCGGGCGGACCTTGCCGGCAAGGTCGCGGCCTTTGCGGCAGCCCATGGTCGCCCGCCGGCCCTCGCCGTGGTGCTGGTGGGGGATGATCCGGCCAGCCATGTCTATGTGGCGTCGAAGGTCAAGCAGACTGCGCAGATCGGCATGCGCTCGCTCGAGCACCGGCTCGAGGCGGGCTGCACCGAGGCGGACCTCTTTTCCCTCATCGATGCCCTGAACGCCGATCCCGCCATCGACGGCCTTCTGGTGCAACTGCCCCTGCCGGCACAGATCGATGCTGCGAGCGTGCTGAACCGCATCGACCCCGCCAAGGATGTCGACGGCTTCCATCCGGTGAATGCGGGAAGGCTGGCCATCGGTGAACCCGGCCTCGTGCCCTGCACGCCGCTCGGGGCCCTCGCGCTGGCCAGGCTGGCGCAGCCAGATCTGGCCGGCCTGCATGCCGTGGTGATCGGGCGCTCGAACATTGTCGGCAAACCGGTGGCGCAACTGCTGCTGCAGGAGAGCTGCACCGTCACCATCGCCCATTCGCGCACGAGGGATCTCGCCGGCCTGTGCCGTACGGCGGATCTGCTGGTCGCCGCGATTGGCCGTCCGCTGTTCGTGACAGCAGACTTCATCAAGCCCGGCGCAATCGTCATCGATGTCGGGATCAACCGGATTGCCCTGGCTGAGGGCAAGTCGCGGCTGGTCGGCGATGTCGACTTCGCGGCCGTCGCGCCGCTGGCCGGCGCCATCACGCCGGTGCCCGGCGGCGTCGGCCCGATGACCATCGCCTTCCTGCTGTCGAACACGCTGCGCGCCGCGAGCCTCCGGCTGGGTGAGCGCTGAAACGGCCAACGCATGCACGACGAATTAATTCGTCGAAACGCCTGTTGAAAAACCATCGTTCCCGGTTCGGACTCTTGTCGCGGAGTCACGGCATCTTGTATGTCTTTTGCCGTAGACCACGACATCTCGTGCGACGCTTCAGAACAGGTTCGGCTTGGAGGCCGACGCCCGTCTTTTTCAAGGCGGGCGAACCCCGATGGATTCTGCCAGGCGCCGTGAGATGCGGTCACGACCGGTCATGCCGGTCAAGCGGCGGCACAAGGAAGTATGACCCATGTCTGAACTGGCAACGTGGACTGAAGATCGCGTCGAACTTCTCAAGAAGCTCTGGAATGATGGTCTGAGTGCGAGCCAGATTGCCGGCGAACTTGGCGGGGTGACGCGCAACGCCGTGATCGGCAAGGTCCATCGCCTTGGCCTTTCCGGCCGCGCCAAGTCGCCGTCCACATCCGGAGCTGCCGCGCGCACCCGCAAGCCGGCCGCTCCGCGCGCGCCGGGCGGATTCAACAGCGCCCCGGTCGTTCGCGGCAATACGGCGCTGGCACCCCAGCTGCGGCCACAGCCCGAGGCGAGGCCGGAGCCGCGCGCCGAATTGCTCGATCCGGATGTGGTGGTGCCGTTCTCCGAGCGCGTCACCATCATGGAACTGAAGGAAAACATGTGCCGCTGGCCAATGGGTGATCCAACCCAGGCGGAGTTCCGCTTCTGCGGCCTCAAGACCGATTCAGGCGTCCCGTACTGCGTCTACCATTGCCGCATCGCCTACCAGCCCGCCGGCGAGCGCCGCCGCGAGCAGGAACGCCGCGCCCAGCGCGCCTGATCAGGCGCGGGCGAACTTCTCGTCGAGGGAATAGCCGGCGCCGCGCACGGTCCTGATCGGATCGCGGCCGTCGCCCACCGACAGGGCCTTGCGCAACCTGCCGACATGCACGTCAACGGTGCGCTCGTCGATCTCGGCATCGCGGCCCCAGACAGCGTCGAGCAACTGCCCGCGCGAATAGACCCGGCCGGGCTTTTCCATGAAGAATTCGAGCAGCCTGAACTCCGTGGGGCCAAGGTGCAATTCCCCGCCCGAGCGCCAGACCCGGCGCGTGCCGCGATCAAGCTTGATATCACCCGCATCGAGCTCATCGGCGATCCGTTCCGGGTTTACCCGCCGCAGCAGGGCCCGCACGCGCGCCAGCAGTTCGGGCACGGAGAAGGGCTTGACGACATAGTCATCAGCCCCGGTGGACAGGCCGCGAACACGCTCCGCTTCCTCCCCCCGCGCCGTCAGCATGATCACCGGCAACGATACGGTTTCGCGGCGCTGCCGGATGCGGCGGCACAATTCGATGCCTGAAAGGCCCGGCAGCATCCAGTCAAGCAGCACCAGATCCGGTGCTTCCTCGCGCAGCCTCAGTTCCGCGTCGTCACCGCGCGTGGAGACCTGAACGCGATAGCCTTCCGCCTCGAGATTGTAGCGCAGCAGAAGCCCAAGGGGCTCCTCGTCCTCCACCACCAGGATGCGGGCAGACATGGCTGCGGCCTCAGTTGTTCAGGTCACTGGGCGAGTCGCCCTTGGGCCGGTCGCCCGGCAAGGACTTGCCAGTGACCAGATAATGCACCGTCTCGGCGATATTGGTGGTGTGATCGCCAAGCCGCTCGATGTTCTTGGCGCAGAAAAGCAAATGCGTGCAGAAGGTGATGTTGCGCGGGTCTTCCATCATGTAGGTGAGAAGCTCGCGGAACAGGGCGTTCTCGAGGGCGTCGATCTGGCCATCGCGCATCCAGACATCAATGGCACCCTTCTCGTTGGACTGGGCATAGGCGTCGAGCACATCCTTGAGCTGGGCCTGTGCCAGACGGCTGAGCGCCTCGATGCCGCCCATGGCGCTGCCGGACAGCATGTAGCCCTGCATCTTGAGCGAACGCTTGGCAATGTTCTTGGCCAGATCGCCGATGCGCTCGAGATCGTTGGCAATACGGATCGAGGCCATCACCTCTCGCAGGTCGTTGGCAACGGGCTGGCGGCGCATCAGCATCAGCACCGCAGTGTCCTCGATCTTGCGCTGCAGTTCATCCAGCCTCGGATCGGTGGCGATGACCGACTGCGCGCGCTTGGCATCCTCGCGCAGCAGCGCCACGGTCGAGTCCGCCAGCATGCGCTCGCCAAGGCCCCCCATCTCGGCCACGAGACGGCGGAGGCCATCGAGTTCCTGATCATAGGTCCTGGAAATATGGTCGGTCATGGGGCGGGCCTTTCCTTGGCAGCAGATGGCGTGGTCTTCGACACCGTCAGCCGAAACGACCCGTGACATAGTCGAGCGTGCGCTTCTGGTCGGGGTTCATGAAGATCTTGGTCGTCGGCCCGAACTCGATCAGCTCGCCCAGATACATGAAGGCGGTATACTGGGAGATGCGCGCAGCCTGCTGCATGTTGTGGGTAACGATGACGATGGTGAAGTCGGCGCGAAGCTGTTCGATCAGTTCCTCGATCTTGCCGGTCGAGATCGGATCGAGCGCGGACGTCGGCTCGTCGAACAGGATCACGTCCGGTTGCTGCGCGATGGTGCGGGCAATGCACATGCGCTGCTGCTGGCCGCCTGACAGGCCCATGCCGGACTGCTTGAGCTTGTCCTTGACCTCGTCCCACAGCGCCGCCTTGCGCAAGGCCTGCTCGACCCGGTCATCCAGTTCGGACTTGGAGAGCTTCTCATACAGGCGCATGCCGAAGGCACAGTTGTCATAGATCGACATCGGGAATGGCGTCGGCTTCTGGAACACCATGCCGATGCGGGCCCGCAACTCGTTGATGTCGATGTTCGGCGACAGGATGTTGCGTCCGTCGAGCATGACCTCGCCGGTGGCGCGCTGTTCGGGATACAGGCTGTAAATCCGGTTGAAAATACGCAGCAGGGTCGACTTGCCGCATCCGGACGGGCCGATCAGCGCCGTGACCTCCCGGTCACCGAAGTTCATGCTGACGTCCTTCAGCGCGTGAAAGCCGCCATAATAGAAGTCGAGATTCCTGACGCCGATGCGGACCGGCGCATCTGCTTTCGGCGCTGCTGCCGAAGGCGCTTCCTGAACAGCCATCTGGGACATGACGTGAACCTTTCTGACGAACGTTCAGGAGCAGTTGAACGTGGCGTAACGAAACAAGTGGGACAGACCAGAGGAACGACGTGCCGTGACCTATTTCCGGTTGATCAGGGCACGGGCGGCAATGGACAGGATCAGGATCGCACCAGTGATCAGGAGCGCACCGGCCCAGGCCAGTTGCTGCCAGTTGTCATAAGGCGCCGAGGCGAAGGCATAGATCGTGACCGGCAAGTTCGAGATGCCGCCGGTCAGGTTCCAGTTGAACCAGAACGAGTTGTTGAGGGCCGTGAACAGCAGCGGCGCTGTCTCTCCCGCGATCCGCGCCAGGGCGAGCAGGAT
>Ga0164292_10000869_pt1 | contig 24197 bp, 18 predicted proteins | sample GEODES117metaG_FD_111486 | JGI IMG/M metagenome (GOLD analysis project Ga0164292, IMG submission 111486) | Eutrophic lake water microbial communities from Lake Mendota, Wisconsin, USA - GEODES117 metaG | ecosystem: Environmental > Aquatic > Freshwater > Lake | place: USA: Lake Mendota...
AGAGTTTTTGCATCCAAGGCAGCTTCAGTCGGTTTACCTGCTCTGCCAAGTCCAGAAATGATAGCCCCTGCTGAACCAACCGCAATGGCTGATTGAAGACGCTCAGCTTTATCAAGGTCCATCAAGATCACACCTTTGCCACCAGTTGGTAAACGTTTTAAATCATCCAATGAGAAGACCAAGAGTCGGCCGTTTTCAGATAAGCAAGCCACTTGCTTCATCCCTTCTTGAACTTTAGCTGGCGCCAATGGCGCATCACCTGGCGCAAATTTAGCGTCAACACCTACAAATGATTTACCTGCTTTGTTGCGCGTTGTCATATCTGCCACATTGGCCAAGAAACCGTTACCCGATCTCATCGACAACAAGAGCAAGTCGTCATTGTGTCCAGCGTAGTAAGCCACCATCTGAGTACCAGATGCCAAGTTCACAAATCCTGTTAATGGTGATCCGTCACCTCTGGCGCCTGGTAAATCTGACACAGGTATGGTGTACACGCGACCATTGCTGCCAAAGCCAAGAACCACATCGGTGGTGCGGCACTCAAAGGTGCCGTACATACCATCGCCTGCTTTGAAGCTGAATTGTTGTGGATCATGCTCATGACCTTGACGAGCTCTGGCCCAACCACGCTGAGAGATAATCACGGTGACTGGCTCATCAATCACTTTGGCCTCAGCAACCGCTTTCTTCTCTTCTTGAATCATGGTGCGACGCTCATCACCGAAGGTCTTCATGTCAGCTTCGATTTCTTTGACGATGCGCTTGCGCATATTGCTATCGCTGCCCAAGATGCTTTCTAAGTCTGCTTTTTCACCCTTGAGTTCTTTGAGCTCTTGTTCAATCTTGATGGCTTCTAATCTTGCTAACTGGCGCAAGCGAATTTCTAGAATATCTTCGGCTTGACGCTCAGAGAGTTTGTACGCTGTCATCAAATCAGCTTTAGGCTCATCACTGCCACGAATGATTTTGATGACTTTATCAATATTAAGAAGAACTAATTGACGTCCCTCTAGGATATGCATGCGGTCATTGACCTTGGTCAAGCGATGCTGGGTTCTGCGGGTCACTGTTGCAACACGGAACTCGATCCATTCACTGAGAATTTCTCCAAGACCTTTTTGACGCGGACGGCCATCATTGCCAATCATCACCAAGTTGATCGGCGCATTTGATTCAAGCGAGGTATGAGCCAACAAGGTGGTGACGAATTCATTCACATCGATGTTTTTGGTCTTAGGCTCAAACACCAAACGGACAGCCGCGTCTTTGCTTGATTCATCGCGCACAGAATCCAAAAGACTCAAAATGGTTTGCTTGAGATTGTTTTGTTCAGGCGTTAAGGTTTTCTTACCAACTTTGACTTTCGGGTTGGTGAGCTCTTCAATTTCTTGCAAGACTTTTTGTGTTGAAGTGCCTGGCGGCATTTCTGTCACAACCAATTTCCATTGGCCGCGGGCCATGTCTTCAATCACCCATCGAGCCCTGACTTTTAAGCTGCCACGACCTGTTTGATAGATTTGTGAAATTTCTGCTTGAGAAGAAATGATTTGAGCGCCACCCGGAAAGTCAGGGCCTGGCACGTATGACATCAATTCATCATGAGAGATTTTCGGATTTTTCATGAGTGCAATTGCTGCACTCGCCACTTCTTTTAAATTGTGTGACGGCACTTCAGTGGCCATACCAACTGCAATACCTGAGGCACCATTTAAAAGAACAAAGGGCAATCTTGCTGGCAACAAACGGGGTTCTTGCATTGAACCGTCGTAGTTAGGAATGAAATCCACTGTGCCTTCATCGATTTCATCTAAAAGCAAGCTGGCAATTTTTGTGAGACGTGCTTCGGTGTAACGCATCGCCGCGGCACCATCACCGTCTCGTGAGCCAAAGTTACCCTGACCATCGATCAATGGATAGCGCAATGAAAAATCTTGCGCCAAACGCACCAAGGCGTCATAAGCAGATTGATCACCGTGTGGGTGAAATTTACCTAATACATCACCAACCACACGCGCACTCTTCACTGGTTTAGCATCGGCACGCAGATTCATTTCATTCATCGCAAACAAAATGCGGCGCTGAACAGGCTTCTGACCATCAGCCACTTCGGGAAGAGCGCGACCTTTCACCACGCTGATGGCGTAGTCAAGATAAGCTCTCTCAGCATAAGTGGCAAGTGTTAATGAATCAACATCGGCAGTGTTCGGTACCACACGTGGTGCCGTAGTTACTGCAGCCGCAGGCTCAGATTCATCGTCCATATCGGCAAATAAATCTGGTTCTTGATTCGGATTTTTTTTCTTTTTACTCATTCGGTATTTTTCTTAATTCTTAGATGTCTGCTTCAACTTCATTGCCACGTTCTTCAAGCCATGTTTTGCGAGCACCTGATTCAGATTTACCCATCAACATGTCCATGGTTTTAAATGTTTCAACTTCACCCAAAGCACCTTCAGTCACTGGCAGTAAGCGACGTGTATCAGGGTTGAGTGTTGTGTCCCAAAGCTGTTCCGCATTCATTTCACCCAAGCCTTTGAAGCGGCTGATTTGCCAACTGCCTTCACGCAAACCTTCTTTGCGTAATTTATCTTCAATCGCTTTTAACTCGCCCTCATCCAAAGCGTAAAGTTTTTGCGCTGGTTTTTTACCACGCGCTGGAGCGTCCACTCTGAACAATGGTGGGCGTGCAATGTACACGTGACCACGCTCCATGAGTTTTGGGAAGTGTTTGTAGAACAATGTGAGTAACAAGACTTGAATGTGTGCGCCATCCACGTCCGCATCAGACAAGATGCAAATTTTGCCGTAACGTAAGTTGCTGAGATCTGGTTGATCGGTGTTGCCGTGAGGATCCACACCAATGGCCACAGCAATGTCGTGAACTTCATTGTTAGCAAACAAGCGGTCGCGCTCTGCTTCCCAGGTGTTCAAAACTTTACCGCGCAAAGGCAAAATTGCTTGGTACTCTTTATTGCGACCCATCTTGGCTGAACCACCGGCAGAATCCCCCTCAACCAAGAAGATTTCGTTCATCGCGAGGTCTTCGCTCTCGCAGTCAGTTAACTTACCTGGCAGAACTGCAACACCTGATGATTTTTTCTTTTCAACTTTTTGACCAGCCCGGGTTCTGGCTTGAGCTTGTTTGATCACAAGCTCGGCTAATTTTCTGCCGTAATCCACATGCTGGTTCAACCAAAGATCCAAAGCAGATTTAACAAATCCGGAAACCAAACGCACGGCATCACGAGAATTGAGACGTTCTTTGATCTGTCCTTGGAACTGCGGATCCAATACTTTGGCTGATAAAACAAAGGAGGCGCGCGCAAAGACGTCTTCAGGCATTAATTTGACGCCCTTGGGTTGCAAAGCATGCATATCAATGAAGCTTTTCACGGCATTGAATAAACCATCGCGCAAACCACTTTCGTGCGTTCCACCTGCAGGGGTTGGAATCAAGTTCACATAACTTTCGCGAACCGGTGCGCCCTCTTCGGTCCAGGCCACCACCCAGCTCGCGCCTTCACCCTCAGCAAAAGAATCTTCGCCAGGACGATTGGGGTCTGCAAAGTGCTCTCCATCAAATGCTGGAATGACGACTGGACTGTGGCCACTTTGTGCCATGGCCTCATCCAAGTAGCCTTTTAGTCCTTGTGTGTACAACCAAGTTTGTGGTTCACCACCCTTTTCTTGAATGAGGGTGACTTTAACGCCAGGCAATAGCACGGCTTTTGAGCGCAACAATCGTTGCAGTTCAGCCATTGGGATCTGTGGGCTATCAAAGTATTTGCCATCAGGCCATGCTCTGACACGCGTCCCGTTGGGACGGTCACCCATCGGTGCAATTTTTGTTTTGAGTGCTTCAACCACAAAGCCGGCTTCGAAAGCCAAGGTTGATATTTGTTTGTCGCGCCAGACAGTGACTTCCATGCGTTTTGATAGTGCATTGGTGACAGAAACGCCCACGCCGTGCAAACCACCTGAGAAAGCGTAGGCTCCACCAGAGCCTTTTTCAAATTTACCGCCCGCATGCAACTGCGTGAACACCAATTCGACAACGGGACGCTTTTCTTCTGGGTGCATGCCCACCGGAATGCCTCGACCATCATCTTCAACGCTCACGCTGCCATCGGTATGCATGGTGACCACGATGTGATGACCATGACCACCCAGGGCCTCATCCGAGGCGTTATCAATCACCTCTTGGATGATATGCAATGGATTATCGGTCCGGGTATACATACCTGGACGCTGTTTGACCGGTTCAAGTCCTTTGAGAACTTTGATCGACGATTCGCTGTATTGATCTGTTTTTTTAGTTGCCATGGCGAAGAATTGTATCCACATGCGAAAATGACTTCCATGGGAGCACTTAATCACCTTCGAGTTTTAGACCTCAGTCGAGTCTTAGCAGGACCATGGTGTGGGCAGAACCTAGCGGACCTGGGAGCCGATGTAATCAAGGTTGAGAGGCCAAAAGCCGGGGACGATACCCGTCAATGGGGTCCTCCTTTTTTGAAGGATTCAAAGGGTCAAGATACAGCGGAAGCAGCCTATTATTTGGCGATTAATCGCAATAAAAGATCGATTACTTTGGATATTTCGACCCCAGAAGGGCAAGAAATCATCAAAAAACTGGTTTTAGAGACCGATGTGGTGATTGAGAACTACAAAGTGGGTCAATTAAAGAAATATGGTCTGGATTACGAAAGCCTTAAAAGTCTTAAAAAAGATCTAATTTATTGTTCTATAACGGGTTTTGGTCAAACAGGCCCCTATGCTCACCGCGCTGGATATGACTTCATCGTGCAAGGCATGGGTGGTTTTATGAGCGTGACCGGTGAAAAAGAGGATTTACCAGGTGGCGGTCCGCAAAAGGCCGGTGTGGCCATCGCAGATATTTTTACAGGGATGTATGCCACTTCCGCCATTTTGGCCGCTGTGGTGCATCGAGATCGCACCGGTGTGGGTCAATACATCGACTTGGCATTGCTAGATGTTCAAGTAGCGACCATGGCCAATGTGGCGAGCAATTATTTGGCCAGTGGTGTTGCTCCAAAGAGTTGGGGCAATGCCAGTCCGAATATCGTGCCCTATCAAACCTTCAAAGCAGCGGATGGTTGGATCATTGTGGCTTGCGGCAATGATGGTCAGTACCGTCACTTTGTAAAAGCTGGCGGTCAAGAGCAACTGGCTGATGACCCTCGTTTTGCAAGCAATCCAGAGCGCGTGCGACATCGCGATACCCTGGTGCCGATGTTGAGTGCCATGGTGATCAAAAAAACCAAAAAAGAATGGATCGATGCCCTAGAAGAAGCGGGTGTTCCGTGTGGTCCGATCAATAACTTCGAAGAAGTTTTTGCAAACGAGCAAGTGATGGCTCGAGGACTCAAAATGGAAATGCCACATCCACAAGCTGGCAAAGTTCATTTGGTGCGCAGCCCGATGCGCATGAGTGAAACACCAGTGGTTGAAAGTCGACCGCCGCCGATGCTGGGCGAACATACGGACGAAATTTTGAAAGAACGTCTTCAAATGAGTGATGCAGATATACAGGCACTGAAAAATAAAGGTGTTGTGTGAGCATCGCAACAAGTAAGACCGCAGACCTAAGCCTCACCAAAGTATTGCTTGCGGGAGGCTTGATTGTGTCGCTGGCCATAGGCATTCGTCATGGCTTTGGTTTATTCAATTTACCGGTCACCCAAGCCAATGGTTGGGGCAGAGAAACTTTTGCTCTTGCCATCGCACTTCAAAATTTGGTTTGGGGTATGTCACAACCTATCTTTGGAGGGTTGGCTGATCGCTTTGGTGGCTATAAGGTGATGGCTTTAGGTGGTGTTTTGTACACACTAGGGCTGGTTGGATCAGGCTTATCAACAAGTAGTTTTGGCTTTGTGATGAGCACTGGTGTGATCATAGGTTTGGCTTTGGCCTGCACCACCTACAGCGTTGTGTATGGAGTGATTGGTCGTAACTGTCCACCTGAAAAACGCGTCTGGGCCATGGGAATGGCAGCAGCGATGGGTTCTTTTGGTCAATTCTTCATGATTCCGGTTGAGCAAGAACTACTCACTCATTTTGGCATTCAGAACACGTTATTTATTTTGGCCATCATCACCAGCTTCATGCTGCCCTTGAGTTTGATTCTTCGAGAAAAGAATTACCAGCCAGCGCAAACTGGCAGTGATCAAACCATCATTCATGCCATCAAAGAAGCTTTCGGGCAACGCAGCTTTCAATTACTGATCTTTGGTTTTTTTGTTTGCGGCTTTCAAATTGTTTTTATTGGAGCGCACTTAGCGCCTTACCTCAAAGATATGTCTGTCACTTATCCTGATGTAGGACGTCCTGAAGTGGCCACCATTGCTTTAGCACTTGTGGGCTTATTTAATATTTTTGGAACTTACTACGCAGGTAAGTTGGGTCAAAAATTACCCAAGCATCTTTTATTGGTCTTTATCTATGGGGCAAGAGCATTGGTCATTGCTGCATTTATTCTTTTGCCATTAACTGCATTCACTGTCTATCTATTTGCTGCCTTCATGGGCTTCTTGTGGCTCTCAACTGTCCCGCTGACCAATGGCATCGTGGCTCATATTTTTGGCGTGAAGTATTTATCCATGTTGTCTGGCTTCGCATTTTTATCACATCAAATTGGTAGTTTTATGGGTGCTTATTTGGGCGGCTATTTATTTGATGTCACGGGCTCTTACAACATTGTTTGGATCATTGCGATTGGTTTGAGCATTGTGGCTGCTCTTGCAAATTTTCCTATCAAAGAAAAAGAATTGATAAGAACACCGCAGGGCTCTGCCGCTGCGATGTCATAAGTAAGATTGAGATGATGTCACTTTTACAACGACCGATGGTGATCAAAGTATTGATCTTGGTATTGCTGGCTTTGGTGTTTGCAGCTTACTTAAGACCTGAGATGATGGTCGACGTGGCAAATACTCTGCTCACCCTCTGCGGGTGGTAAGCTAGCGCCCTGTTTTTAGTTCTCGCCATAGTACAGTGGATAGTACAACTGCCTCCTAAGCGGTAGACACAGGTTCGATTCCTGTTGGCGGGACCATACATCTCATCAAGAAACCAGAGTTACTTCGGGAAAACCGTCTTCCAATCAGTTTTCATATTCACCACCACCCAGCCCTCTTTTTTGGAAAGATTCAAAGCTTGGTCTAGTTTGCCAATGTGAGACTTGCGATCATAGGCAACCTCGCGCTCAGCATCGGTGTGATGAATGATCACGCCAAGACTTGATTTGTTGCTAGCGCTGGCCCATTGCAACATTTGTAAATCGCCATCTGAGTTACCAAAAGCAATGACTGGACGACGTCCAATGTGTTGATTGATGGCCACTGGCTTGCCTTCTTTGTCATTGACGAAATTAAAGTCAGTCAATCGTTGCAAGCTGGCTTTGTTGTCTTTCATCACAAATTTTGTTTTGATTGATGAGCCAATCACCTGCTCTGGAGGAATGCCATAAACTCTTTCAGTCCATGGGCGCATGAATTCCACGCCACCACCTGAAACAATGAAAGTCTTGTAGCCGTTTTTGCGCAAATAGTTCAAGATTTCAAGCATGGGTTGATAAACCATTTCAGTGTATGGTCGACCAGTTTTTGGGTGTTTGGACGTTTTTAACCAGTCCAGGACGATTTGATGAAACTCTTCTGGACTCATGCCTGCATGAGTGGCGCCAATGATTTCCATCAGGCCCTTCTCGCCTGCCTGAGCCAAAGTCTTTTGATCACCCTCTAAAACGGCTTTAAACGGTTGTTTATTCGCCCAGTCAGGATTTTTAGGGGCAAGGGCCTTGACTCGATCGATTGCAAAGCTTAGCTGCACATAAGCCGGTTGCTCACTCCATAGGGTGCCATCGTTATCAAACACTGCGATCCGCTCTTCTGGGCGGATGAAATCAGCTGATCCCGGCTTGGTGGTTTTTTCAACAAAGCTGATCAATGCTTTTTTATTCTTGGTGTCATGCCAAGAAGGTAGATCAGCGTTTGCATAGGCTGCTTGAGCAAAGAAAAAAGATAAAAGAATAAAAAAGGATTTCATGTTCGATGACTTTCAGAAATAAAGGCTCTGATGATTTCTCATGCAGAGCCTTTGGATGGATTTAAAAAATTGATCTTACAAAATAATCAGTTTTTCTGAGGCGATGTAACAGCTTCCATCACACGATCAAGATTGAAACTGCCTGGCTTTTGGCGTGGTGGGAATTCTTTAAAGCTTTGCAACCACTTGCCAACATAGGCACCCGCTGGAGCAATGGCGAACATGTGCTCCATGTACCAGCGTTGATATCCCATGGCGTTTTCATGTTCAGCACGCTCAAATGGATCCATTCTTAGATTTGTAAGAGTTGGCGCGCGCAAGGCTGTGAAAGGCTGCTGCCAAACCTTCAGACCTTCAGCTTCTTGTTTTAAGAATGTGACTTTCCAGTTTTCATATCTCAGAGCAGCCACACTACCGTCGTCTGTCCAGTAAATGAAATCTTTGCGTGGCCAAGGAGATTGACCTTTTAGAGCTGGTCCCAAGTCATATCCGTCCAAATGAACTTTGTATGATTTTGAACCAACCTTGGCGCCTTTTTTAAGCTGCTCTTTTGCTTTTGTATTACCGGCTGCAGCCACAAATGTCGTCAAGAAATCTTCATGAGCGCCGATATCATTGATCACAGTGCCTGGCTTGATAACGCCTGGCCACTTCATCATCGTAGGAACACGGTAGCCGCCCTCCCAGTTGGTGTTTTTCTCACCACGGAACATGGTGGTACCGCCATCAGGCCATGTGAATGTTTCAGCACCGTTGTCTGATGTGTAAACAATGATGGTGTTTTCGTCTAGACCGAGTTCTTTAAGCTTATCCAACACTTGGCCTACATGAGCGTCGTGCTCAACCATGCCGTCAGCATAAATACCTAAACCAGTTTTGTTTTTTGAGCTTGGCTTAAGGTGAGTAAAGATGTGCATACGAGTTGAGTTCCACCACATGAAGAAAGGCTTGTCCTCTTTCTTGGCGCGTGTCATGAAATCAAGGGCTTTTTCATTGACTTCATCATCAATGGTTTCCATGCGCTTCTTAGTCAACGGTCCTGTGTCAGTGACCTTGCCATTAGCAAAACTATGAATCACGCCACGTGGTCCAAATTTCTTTTTGAACTCAGGATTTTTTGGATAGTCTGGGTTCTCTGGCTCTTCTTCAGCATTGAGGTGATAAAGATTGCCAAAAAACTCATCAAAACCATGCTTGGTTGGCAGCATGTCGTCGCGGTCACCTAAGTGATTTTTACCAAATTGTCCTGTTTTATATCCCTGCGCTTTGAGCAAACTGGCTAAAGTTGGATCTTTATCAGTCATACCCTCTGGGGCGCCTGGCAAACCTACCTTGGTTAAACCTGTTCTGATCGGAGATTGACCCGTGATGAATGCTGCACGACCAGCTGTACTACTTTGCTGACCGTACCAATCAGTGAACAAGGCGCCTTCTTTGGCGATGCGGTCAATGTTAGGGGTTTTGTAACCCATCATGCCGTTGTTGTAGGCGCTGATATTGAATTGGCCAATGTCATCACCGAAGATCACCAAAATATTTGGTTTTTTTGGTGTCGCCGGAGCGTTTTGAGCAAAGGCTGCGCCAGTACCCAAGAGAGATGTAGCAACGATGCTGGCAATCAATGTTTTCTGAAACGATGCTTGCTGTACTGGTTTATTTTTGAGATTTTTCATGGCTGATAGAAAAGAGTCTTCCAATTGATATTAAGGACAAAACTAATAATGATGAAATTCCACTTAAATGAAAATTAGCTCTAGAGCTAATCCCTGAAATGAATCCTGAGATTGGCTCCAGTACTGCAGAGGGAATATCACAAAATATTGATTTTCTTTAATATTTGAATCACATCAGGCCCAATGTGTTCATAGAATTTGTACAAACCCGTGCATAAATAATTCAGACCAGGCTCACCATCTTTTGCTTTAATCAATCTGTTTTTAGGGCACTCCCCCCAACACATTTTTAAGTAATCACATGTTTGACATTGTTTGGGCAGAGTGTCGCGTTTGTCCATCCCGAATTTCTCTTGGCGAGGAGAAAATGCCATATCACCCAGATGTGTTTCTTGAATGTTGCCTAGTTTATAGATCGGATAAACAAAGTGGTCACAAGAGTAAACATCGCCGTTATGTTCTACCGCCAAACCTTTGCCACAAAATTCTGCTTGGGTGCAGGTTTGAGCACCTAAACCCGCGGCTTGAGAAATCGCCGTTTCAAAAAGATTAATGTGCACGCGGCCATAATCTGTGGCTAGCCATTCATCCCAAACACCCGATAAGAAGTCACCGTAATCATCTGGGTCAACAGACCAATCAGTCACAATCGATAAAGGATGACCGGGCTTTGCTCTTTCAGTGTCCTGAATCGGCAAGGTGGATTGCGTCAACTCGGCAGGAGCTTCTTGCTTGAACGTTCGCGGCTCTACCGCGGGATTGAATTGCACTCGCCAAGTTCCAAGTTGATCGGCCAAGAATCGGTACACCTCTTTGGGGTGTTTTGCATTGAGGCGGTTAACCACACACAAAGCGGCGAATGAAACCTTGGCTTCAGATAGTTTTTTGGCCGCAGCCATGACGTGATCAAAAGTTGGCTTACCGCTGTTGGTTTTTCGATAAGCATCATGGAGCTCTCTCGGTCCATCGATTGAGAGGCCCACGTGAAAGCCGTGCGTCTTGAGAAAACTCACCCATTCATCATCCAAGGCAATGCCATTGGTCTGCAGGTCATTTTCAATTTTCTGACCTTGTTGCGCGTATTTTTTTTGCAATTCAACGACGCGCTCAAAAAATGGAAGACCCATCAAGGTCGGCTCACCACCTTGCCATGAAAAAACAACTTCATCACCTGTTTGCGCTTCAATGTACTGGCGAATATGTTGCTCAAGCACGCCCTCAGACATCCGTGCTTGCGGGGATTGATCCAGCATCTCAGTTTTATGGAGATAAAAACAATAATCACAGTTGATATTGCAGGCAGCACCGCTGGGTTTGATCATCGCATGGAAGCGATAGTTCCTGCCTTTTGGTAGGCTGGGTAGTTGCTTGGCTGGATGATTGAGCACGTTATGAAAGCTTTCTAATAATGAGAGTTGAATATTGAAAGTATCACATGAGAATGAATGATGCTCAACTCTGGATTAATGTGATCACTTCATGCTCGTTAATCTATCGCGCACCATTTGCAGATACATCCGCAACTCATAAACTCTCACGGCATATTTTTTAGGAACCCTCATGCTCAAGGCTTGTTTTTGTAGCAACTGCCATTCTTCTTGCCATTGTTTTTGTGGGTTGGCCGTCACAGCCAATTCAAGAATACGTAATTTTTTATACACCGCTGAGGTCTTAGCATCCACACCCATTGCAATCAGTTTAGGTAAAAAATTAAATAATGGAATCAAGATCGCTAGGAGCGGCAAAATGATGCGAATGGCTCTCTCCACCCAAACCACACTCCAAAATGGTAAGTGACGGTGCAAGAAAGAGGCCCCGTTTTTTAGAAAATGTTTGGCATCATCGTCATGAGGCCATGCAAAGCCATTCTCCGATGGATAGTCACTTTCTTTTTGCAAAAGACCCATTTGACTGATGGTTGTGTCCATGGCTCTCATCAAAGGAGTGATCAAGGCAGGATGGATGTCTTCATTAATTACCATGGCTGCAGGTGCAGCCAATATAGAAATGTCTTTTCTGGGAAGATCTTCGGCCAAGTTGATCACGCCTCGTGGCACCGTGACTTTCTTTAAAAAAGGTAGGCGCACAGTGTAGGCATCCGCTTGCTCAAAACTCATCACTGACAAGTGTGGGCTGCGCAAATATTCCAAAATAATCGGCGCTTGCGGACCACTGACCAACATCACTGCATCCAACTCATTGGCATTCAATGCCTTGAGGCTTTGCGAGGCCGTGAACTCCTTGAGCTTAATGCTTGGTTTTTCTGACTTCACATCCATTTGATTGAGTTCTAGCAACTTCAATCCTAAGTCACGCGTGCCGCTGCCTGGCAAGCCAATTGAGAGTGATTTATTTTCTAGTTGAGTGATTTTTGTGAGCGGCTCTTTAAAGGCAGTCTTGCGGTAAAAGATCCAGACCTGCTCATCAAAGACCGATGCCAGAGCTGAGATGTTCGGATTTTCAGAGACTTGACCAACGCCCCCTTGCAAAATTCCGACATGAATTTTTGAGTTGGGTTGATTTAAACGTTCAATATTTTCTAAGCTGCCTGCAGATGGCAATACTTCTAAGGTGATTTTTTCTTTAGCCAACTCTTTGGCCAATTGCTGCCCAAAACGGTAATACAAACCGTTTTCAGCCCCTGTTGTCATCACGATTTTTTTAGGTGGGGTTGGCACTAAAAACCAAATCAATAAACCCAAGAAAAGAATGATCAAGACCGGCAGCACATAAAGCATCGGTGGCTCAATCAAGCGGTGGGCTATTTGTTGGAATTGTTTTTTCATGATGGTGGAATATTGTTTATGTATTTTTTATTAAATTAGCTTCATTCTGTTACTTGATACCTGGGTTAGGTTACTTGGTGATCAAAGAAATGCCCATCGGAATACCTGCATCTTCAGCTTTTACTTCTTGAACTTTACCAATCCTGACTCGATCTTTCATCCCCGGTGAGTTATTCAAGAAAGCATCTTTGGCATTGTTTGCGCGATTATTGGCCAAAGACACCAAGCGAGCTTCATTGATATTTTGCGCTTCAATCAATTCTTTGCGCAGAGTCTCCCAACGCATTGGTGTATTGGGCAGCTTAATTAATTGCTGAGCCAGTTTGATGCGCCCTACCTGAGATCCATAGGCAGATTTCAGCCCACTTTGAATGCGTGGGTCAGACAAACTTGGATTGGGTAATGGTTCAGTGTCTTTTAACTTGAATCCAGCCGCCAATAGGATGGCACGATCTGCATTGACTCGGGCCAACTCCTGACGATCGATTTGTGGATCGTAAGTGCCATAAAACTCAACCATGGCATTGGCTTTTTTCTCAAGTAGTTTGGCTACTTTTTCTAATTTTTCTTGCTCAGGGGGCGTGATCACACTTTCACCAGGTGCGGTATAAATGCCATCCAAGCCCTCTTCCCCAAATAAGGATGCCAAAGCTCTGAATGGGGCAGTGATAATGCTGGACAAGACATTGCGCAAAGCTTGCCAGAAGAGATGTCCCACACTGAATTCTGGTGAATCCACATTGCCCTTGATCGGAATGTTCACATCAATCATGCCATCAGAGTCTTCTAAGACAGCAATGGCCAAACCAATGGGCAATCTTAGGCCTTTGAAATCAGGGACCTCTTCACCCAATTTGATCTTGCGGATCACAAAGCGATTTTTACCCAGCAGTTGACCTTCTTTGGCGTTGTAGCGCAGATCAACATCGATGCGGCCATCGTCAATTTGATAGCCAGCAAATGTCATCGCATAAGGATTGATGCTATTAAGTGGTACGTTCTTAAAACTCAAAGAAATGTCTGAGTTCCTTCTTGGGTCTTCAAATGCAGCTTGCCCTCTGGCACGCAAACTACCACTTTTATCAACGGTGCCATCCAAGGCGATGGTCGCATATTGCCCAGGCACATTGCTGACACCCAATAATGAGCCATTGAGATTATTGATATTGGTTTTAAAGCCAGTTCTGATGGATGCGTCCGAGAAATACATTCCGCCTTGATTGACTTTGATGGCCTTGATATCAACTTCAAAAGCTGGCTTGTCTGCAGTCTTGGGGGTTGGTGGTGTGGATGATACCGCTGTTGAAGCTGTCGTTGTTGAAGCTGTCGTTGTTGAAGCTAACGTTGCTTGATTTTTCATGAACAAGCGACGGAAGTTACTGAATTTATCTTCGCCTATCGAGAATCTGACAAATGGTTGAGTTAAGACCAATTCTTGGATGCTAAATCTTTTTTGCTCTTTTTCTAGAAAATCAAGTTCAAATTTTGAGAAGAAGGCTTTTTTCCAGCTGAGCAACGGATCTTTTTCTTTGGGTTCGTAGATGGCCAATTCGGCAAAATCAAGATCGCCCAAAATCGCCCAGCCTTTTTGATTGGTTTTGAGTTTGAGTTCTGCGCTGACCGATCCTTTTTGTGTGATCAATTGCTCATTGGCGGGCAATAAGGCCACAAAGGGTGCCAAAGGAAGGTCTTTAAAGGAAATTGCGCCATCAAGATCTGATTTTTTTAAGTCGTAGCTTAGTTTGCTGGTCAGCATTGAATCTTCGATGCTCAAATTGATATTTAGATCAATTTTTTCTTGAGCAATCATGTCAAAGTGGCCTCCCACTCCCAGGCTTGAGAGTTTGAGGCGGTTGACTGAACCTGGAATAGCAATATCTACATTCTTTAAGTTCAAGAGATAGTCACTTTGAACACCCTGCGCACCTGTTGGAGCATAGTTAGCGAATGCTTTGGCCTGAAATTGCACATCTTTGAAGACATAGTCTGTTTTTTTGATGCTGTCCTTGATGGCCAGTTGGCCATTTTTTAATTGAAATAGATCGATTTCAATTTTCAGGTTGGATTGCTTAGCATCAGGTTTCTTTAGTGCTTGAATGGCTTGAATGAACTCAAGGAAGTTCCACTGCGCCACACCTTGTTTACTTAAAGAGCGATGCAGAAAAATTTGAGCCCCTTCAATCTTGACTTCTGATAGGTGCACGCGTGCAATCAAGAGATGAATTAGTTCAGCATTAAGGCTTAAATACTGAATATCGAGGAGTGGATCTTTATCTTCTGGGTTCTTTGAAAGCTTAAGACCATGGATATCAACTTTGAGATTCCATGGTGAAACGCTGATGCTTTCATAGTTGATGTGATGGCCAATGCTTTGGCCATACGCTTGAACAGCCTTTTTAATCTGTCCAGGCAGAAAAACTGCTAAGCCAACCCAGAAAACTAAAATCGAGGCAATGACAATTGCCCCAAACCGGATCAGTAACTTTTGATGTTTCATACCCCAATCATAAATTGACTTGGCGTCTTTGGGATGAATAGTTGCTACTTGGTGACCGGGGGAATCACCGTACTCCTAGGAGCTACCGTCAATATCACATTGGTTTTTCCAACAAAGCCGCCCTCTTCGATTTCAATGGTGGCAGTTCGATCTTTTTTGATGAACACCAAGATGCTATTTTTTGATTTGGTTGAAGAAACCAAAGTCCACCCTGATTTTTGGAATTGATCTCTGAAGAATGTGAAAGTTTCATTGGCATTTTGCGCAGAGATGATTGCTACGCGACCAGCCCAACCATCGCCACTACCCAAAATTAAGGAGTTTTCGTTGTTAATGCGTGCGCCGCCTGGCATGGGCATATCACCCAGTAGTTTTGACTGGATGTCTTGCACAGTCTCGCCGTCAGCGTTTGAGAGGGGCGTTGTGGCACAAGCACTCAATCCAAGTGCCATCAGAATCAGTGAGGTTTTGAGTAATTTATTCATTGATTTTCATCCATAAAATCCAAAGCGATAAGAGTAATGTAACCGCATTCGCAATAATCACCGGCCATGCCTGTATTAATACGCCATATATTAACCATAACAATACACCCAGACTAAAGATCAGGTACATCCAAAATGAAATGCCCGATGTATCTTTGCTTCGATGAATATGTAAGGCCTGGGGTAAAAAAGAAACTGTGGTAAGTATTGCTGCGATTGCACCAATGGTGTCAATAAAGTTCATGAAATAATTATTTCTTCTTTGATGTCAATAGGTGAAAAAATTTATTTTTCTACATTTATTTCATGACTTATCCACAGTTTGTGTGGACTACTCAGACTATAAATTAAAAAAATCCTTATCCAACAATGCTTGAGCTGGTCTGCTTAAAAAATAGGCAGCAATGGATTGGGCGATTCATTGATACATCATTTTTTACATGGTGCATGTAAAAATATTTTTCTTAATTCGCTTGACAAAGAAAAATCTCACCAGCTCTCTCTTCAATTTTCAATTTAACGAGACGTGATCCATGTGGGCATGGTCCTGAAATACATTCTCCCGTGTCTGGTAAATATTGAGCATCGTGCGATGCACAAATGATAGCTGTTTTGTCATTCGTGAAGAATTGACCTGGTTGCCAATCAAGCTCCATCGCTACGTGAGCACAACGATTAAGGTAAGCGTGGGCCTGACCATCAAAACGAATCACAAAAGCGGGCAATGTTTCATCCACACGATGATCAATCGATCCAGCCATGCCTGCAATATCCGAAGTTCGAACCATGAAACGAAAGCCCTCTTCCTGATCTTGAATGCGATCACTAGAACAGATGCGATGACCTGCCTGGATCAGAGGTTCAAAGTCATCGTCAGGGGCGTTGGTCTGATCGGAAGAAGACATGTGTGGGCTTTCAGAAAATATTAGTTTTTAGTTGTTAACTGATAGTTAAATTCGGCTGGATTGCTTGCTTTAGCAGATAATCCAATAATATTAAGAAATATTGTAGACATGTCACCAATTTCAGCAACCACCAAAGCAGCTTTAGAAGAGCTTTTAGAGACTGCGCTAAGGCCAGCACCAGTTGATTGGCTTGGGATTCGTTTTCGCGGCCAAATGATTGGATACGTTCAGCCTGACTATACCGCCAGCATCAAGTCTTATATTGAAAGCACAGAGACTCCTGCTTTGGCGCTTTTTGGTGAGCATTTGCATTTAGAGAGTCTGGCGCCTTACTTGTTGAGTCAAGAACTCCAAGATTTGGCTGAGTTTTTAAAGAAACAAGGTTTAGCCCCTGGTTGGCGCGATGAATCCTTCTCTTGGTTGGATGACCATGGCCACGAACGCTTCAGAATGGAGCGCGCGGTATTTAGATCTCTGGGCTTACACAGTCGGGCATGCCACATCAATGGCTACACAGCTCAACAAGAGATGTATTTGGGTATGCGCAGCGCCAGTAAGGCAACAGATCCCAATATGTTGGATAACTTGGCAGCTGGCGGTATCAGTGCCGATGAGACCTTGCAGCAATGCGTGATCCGTGAACTGTGGGAAGAGGCCAGCGTTCCGACCGAGATAGCCCGCTTAGCTGAACCAGTGGGTCACATCCATGTGCGCCGCGTGGTTGAGCCCAAAGGGCTACATGATGAGAGTTTGTATACCTACGACTTGTTGTTGTCTGATGATTTTTCACCGAAGAACAATGATGGTGAAGTGTCAGGCTTTATCAAGGTTCCATACGCACAAGCAGCTGATTTGATTTTAGAAGGTGCTTTAACGCCTGATGCAGCAGCAGTGGCTGCCGATTTTCTTTTAAGAAAGTCTTAAGTTTCTAAGTGACCATGGAGATCATCGCTTTTACGCTGTCTCTGATCTGCGTGGCTCTCAATGCCTATGGTCATATTTTGACATGGCCTTTGATGATTGCCAGTTCTGCGGCTTATGCCTGGGTATTTCAAGATGCCAAATTATTTGGCGATGCATGGCTACAGGGTGTTTTTATTCTTTTGGCCATTTATGCGTGGAAAACGTGGTCTAAATCAGCGCAAGCAGCTCAGGCTACTCAAACAGACAGCACACAAATAAGTTCTTTTAAAAGAATGCCGCGCAGCTGGTGGTTGTTTGGAAGTTTTTTATGGTCGGGGCTGTTTTTAGTCATTCATTATGTTTTAGAAAACCACACCAGTTCAGACGTGGCGATGATGGATGCCTTTTTAACCTCTGGCAGCTTACTGGCCACTTATATGAGTGCTCAAAAGTGGTTGGAAAATTGGTTGGTATGGATTTTTGTGAATAGTCTTTATATTGTTTTATATATTTATAAAGATTTACATTTGACCGCCCTCCTGTACGTACTTTTGATTGTCCTTGCGGTACTTGGCTGGTTGCAGTGGTCTAAAAAGATCAAGCTCGGCGAATTGACTCAGTGAGCAAGCTCTATGACTGATATTTTAAGAATCGCCTTCGTCGGGGCTGAGTGCAGTGGCAAAACAAGTTTGGCGCAAAGTCTAGCCAATGCTTTTTCTAAAGAGTATCCCAGCGCATATGTTCCAGAGTGCTTAAGATTATTTGTTGATCAAGAAAATAGAACCCCACGGTCTGATGAACAAGTGGGTATTGCACGAAAGCAGCAATCTTTGGAGCAAACTCTTGCCAATGATCTGATCAAGCAGCACAGTGATCCAGAGTTTGTTTTGCTTTTTTGCGACACCACGCCATTGATGACTTGTATTTATAGCGAAGTGGTATTTGGCGGCACGGATCCAGAACTTTTTGGGATGGCTCAAGCGCATGATTATGACTTGACGATCTTTACTCAAATTGACTTTCCATGGCAAGAGGATGGCCTGCAACGCGATGGGCCAGTAGCGCAGACCAAGGTTCATTTCAGGGTCAAAGCTCGCCTAGAGGAGCTTAAAATACCTTATGAATCAGTCTTTGGAGATTCAGAGCTTCGATTAAAAAAGACCCAAGACTATGTCAGGGCTTTATTAGTAAAGCGTAAAGCTCAAAAATCCATATAATCACCTTATCTAGTTGTTTTAGATATTAGCTCGGGGTCCTGCATCGTTAGATGTGGGTGAGAAATACCCGTTGAACCTGATCTCGATAATGCGAGCGCAGGGAAGCGTCCAAATCGCATCCCAAACTCGCCATCGTTTAATTAAGGAGTACTGACGATGGCTTTTACGCCAAAACTGAATCACATTGCAGGCGCATGCGCCCTGCTCTTTTGTATCAACGCTCAAACTTTTGCTCAATCTGAGACCCAGTTATCGCCGGTGGTGGTGACGGGTGAAAAAGGCACGGGTTATGTCGCCAAAGGTGCCATGATTGGTGGGCCTGGTGGAACTGAGGAAGTTGAATTAAAAGATGCTCCAGCATCGATTTCAGTGATCAGTAGAGATTTGCTGGATGATCGGCAAGTCAAACTTATCTCTGAGGCTGTTCGAACTGATGCATCGGTTGGTGATTATTACGCCACCTTGGGTTATTACGAGAATTTATCTATCAGGGGCTTCTCTTTAGACCCAGCAACCAGCTACCGCATGAACGGTATGTCATTGACTGGTGAACAAAACTTTGCTTTTGAGAACAAAGAGCGAGTTGAGATCCTCAAAGGTGTGAGTGCCATGCAAGCTGGGGCTTCATCTCCAGGCGGCATCATTAATTTCGTGACCAAAAGACCAAAAGATGTGATGTCTGCCACCGTCGGCACTGGTGAACGTGGCTCAAAATATATGGCTGCAGACTTTGGCACTTTTTTGAACAAAGAAAAATCTTTGGGTATACGTATCAACGCTGCCCATGAAAATCTCAAACCATTTGTTAAAAATGCTAAAGGTAAACGTGAGTTTGTCAGTCTCGCCGTAGACGCTAAGTTGAGCAGTAAAACACTGGCTCAATTCGATATCGAATATCAAGATAGAAGCCAAATCGGGGTTTCTGGTTTGATGTTACTCGGAAATGGAAGTACTTCTTGGGTCCCACAGAATGTATCGGCAGATATCCAACTAAACCGCTACAACTGGGTATTGCCAACCGAAATTAAGTCACTCAACACAGGACTAAAGATTGATCATGAGTTAAATGACAACAATAGAATTTTCTTCCACTTGAGTCGCAGTGAAGTAAAGATCAATGACCGTCAAGCTTACCCCTTACCTCTTGCTACTGGAACATTTGGTGCAACTGGTGATTATGTTGTATCTGATTTTAGGAGTGAAAACGAACTAAGAAGAAATGATCAAGTACAACTGGGCTTAAGCAGTAAAATTAACTCCGGCTCAGTTGAGCATAATTTAAAGTATGGGGTTTCATTTCTTCAGCGAAGCATATATCAAGGTCAGGCAAGGTTTGATTATGACTTTTTAAATTATCTACCAATAGATAATATTTATTTGTTGAACGCATCTATTCCACCTGGAACAACTGCGCTTGGCCCCCAAACCAAAACCCTTGATCACCAACAAAACAGTTTTTTCATTCAAGATAATATGAAGTTGAATGAGAAGGTTAACGTTTATTTAAGCACCAGATTTATTGAATTGAGCGACAAATCATATTCAACTTACACAAGTCAACTTGGGGCACCTTTAGGCGAATTCAAAAAGAACTATTTACTCCCAAGCGTTGGTGCGACATACAAACTAAATACCAAAATAACCAATTACATTAGTTATAGCGAAGGGGTTGAGTCTGGAACAAGGCCAGTCGAAACAAGTTTTAGAAATACAACGCCGCTTAAGCCTCGAAAAACTGACCAAATTGAAGTCGGTACAAGGTTTGTGCCAACAATTGATTCTATGATTTCTGCAACCCTTTTTAGAGCAACGCGAGGAAATGAGTATGTCGATCAAAGCACCTACGATCAAGGAACCTATGCGGGCGTCTCTCAAGATGGCAAGATGATTCATACAGGCATTGAATTATCTTATGCTCAAAAGATAACTAAACGCTTGAGCTTGACTTCTAGTGCCATGTATTTAGAAGCCAAACAAGAAGGTGCCAGCATTACTGCTATGAATGGCTCACAAGCAATAGGTATTCCAAACTGGCGCGCAGTGATGTTTGCTGATTATCAATTACCGCAAGTTGAAAAAATAAGTATTCAAGGGGGTTGGACTTACGTTTCTAGTAAGCCTGTAACGCTGGATGATTCTTTGAGCGTTCCTGGATATCATAAGTTTGATGCTGGCTTGAAGTATCTAGATAAAGTGGGTACATCTAAGGCCACTTACCGATTGTTTGTTGAAAACGTCTTTGATAAGTTCTATTGGCGTGATGTGAGCCAAACTTATGGCTCAAATACTCTTTATCCAGGAAGCCCCAGAATCTTTAGAGCTACAGCAACATTTGATTTTTAATCTCTAGCGTATTTAAAGCATGAGCCGCATCTCTACGTGAGGGATGCCGGCTTCTTCAAAGATAGAGCCGTGAGGCTCAAAGTCTGCTTTGGCATAGAAAGCAATAGCATGTGTTTGGGCGTGCAAGATACATTCTTCTGCGCCCTTTTCTTTGGCAGTTTGGATGAGTGTTGAGAGTAATTTTTGACCAATGCCCTGCTCTCGATATTCCTTCTGAATGGCCATTCGGCCTATTTTGGCAATAGTGTTGTTGATAATGAGACGAGCGGTGCCGATCACCTGTTGATCTTTTTTAACAATCGCATGCAAGGCATCTTGATCAAACTCATCCCATTCAAGTTCTTCGGGAACTTTTTGCTCATGGATGAAAATCTCATGGCGAATGGGCATGACCATGCTTTTTGCGCTGTCCCAATGAGTGATTTGAATAGAAATATTCATCTGAATATGAAATCAACAAGGTCAATTAACATGAGCTAATAGTGCAAATTAAGGTAAAGAAGGTTTGGGGCATGATCGTACTCTGAGTGAGGCAATGCCCTTATTAGACCAAACTCAGGGCGAATTTGGCGTCTAATAAAAATCAGGCTATAATCTCGGACTATTCCTCGATAGCTCAGTCGGTAGAGCGCCGGACTGTTAATCCGTAGGTCCCTGGTTCGAGCCCAGGTCGAGGAGCCAAATTAGAAAGCCCCTGAAGTGATTCGGGGGCTTTTTCTTTTATTAGCCTTTGTTGATTCAATAGCCATAGAGCTCATTCATAAAGACCATTGAAGGTGTTACATTAATAAATATTTCGAATTAATCACTAAGGAGTCACCATGACTGCACAAAAAATCAGCTTAAGCTTGTTAACAGCCTCTCTTCTTGGTCTATCTTCAGTGGCCATGGCTCAATATGACTACCCTGCTGATCCAGTAGCCAGAGCAGCTGCTGGTGAACGCGGTCAAATCTTCAGCGGCATTGTGACCAAGATTGATGCCAAGAATCGTGTTGTGACATTTAAAAGCAAAGAAGGCGAACTGGATATCGTGGCAGGCCCTGAGGTGAAGAACTTTGCTCAGATCAAAGTGGGTGATCGTTTAGATGTTCAATATGCATTGGCGGTGGCCATTGAATTAGTTAAAACCAAGAATAATGATGTGCGGGGTCGCGAAGTGACTTCTGATACCCAAACTGCTAAAGCAGGTGATAAGCCTGGCATGGTTAAAACCAATATTGTGAAGACAACTGCCAGTGTTGTGGCCATTGATCAAAAGAAACAAATAGTGACACTCAAGGGCCCTAAGGGCAATGTGGTGGATGTGAAGGTTGAAAACCCAGCGCTCTTAAAAGGCATCACGACCAAAGATCAAGTGTATGTGACTTACGCTGAAGCGATTGCTGCTGTGGTGAGCACTCCTAAGAAATAAATAAGTGCGTTTCAAATTCATGGTTTGAAGTTTATTCCTGAGCTTCTTTAAAAGCTCTTTAGCAGTTATGAAAAATGCCTCTGAAATCAGAGGCATTTTTTTTGTTGCGCTTGTTGATTTTTTACTTACCCAAAAAGATATCCTTGAACTCTTTTTCTCCCACGGCTTTTTGAACCGTGAAGTAGGTCAAGTAATGAACGATGATCAGCCAGTAGATGAAAGCAATCATGATCAAGTTTTTAGGTTTGGCATGGCCAAACTCTAAAACGCCCTCTAAAAATGGCTTGCCATGAAGCAAGTAACCCTCAATGCCCAGGGCGTTGGCATGCAAGATCATGACCAAGACCACATAGATCAAAGAATGCCCAATCAAAGGCCAGAAAATAGGCTTACCTTTGTTGACCTTGATTGGCATCAGAAGTTCCACTGTAATCAGGAATTTACCGACAAACGCTGCCTTGATGAGAGCAACCGTGATCGAGAACATGCTGTCAGCCCCATCAACACCAAAGTGCAGCATTTGTGACTGGTTGTACAAGCCAATGGCGTAAAACCAAATCGTGAAATAGCTTGTGGCAATCAGAAACTTTTTAGTTTCATGAAGAAAGCCATGCTTGATTTTTTCCCAACGGGACATTGTTTCAGTAGATGATGTGCTCACGTTTGACTCCTGATTTCTAATGATTACTGGTGACTTTTAAATGGCTGGGCCACCCAAAGATAAATATAAATTAATGCGTTGCATCAAGACTTCTAACTGACCTTGCCTATCATTTGATTGAGCGGTATTGGTCCGTATTTTTTGTTGTAAAACTTGGCGTTGATCGATGCGGCCAATGTCAAATTCAGCATCTGTGCTTTTTTGAATGTTTTTTTGCAATTGATAAATCTGATTGAGCTCTGCATAGCGTGCACGCCAGGATTGTTCGCCTGATAAAGCAGACTCAACTTCTCTGAAGGCATTTAGTCCGACTTTGGCATAGTTGGCAAAAGCCTGATTGAGCTCAGCTTGCCTTGATTCAACTCTTGCCTCTAATGCGCCACCCGTGAATATCGGTAAAGAAACTCCAACGCCAGCACTGGGGTTCGATGAGTCTGTTTTTAGCACAAAGACTTCGCTGCTGATACGGCCAAAGCCCGCAGTTAAGCTGATTTTAGGTAAACGCGTGGCCTCTGCTTCTTTGACATTGAATCTTGCTGCATCGACTCTGGCAGCTGCAGCCACGATGTCAGGACGTCTTTCCAATAGATCTGAAGGCACTCCCGTGTTGATGGCAGATGGGTTTTTAGGCAAGTTCATACTTTTAAGTGGCGTACCTACCGGATAGCGACCTACCAAAACATCAAGGGTTTTTAGATTTTGTTGGCTGGCATTTTTAAGATTAAAAGCCAGCTCCTTGGCTTGAGCAAGATTGATTTCTGCAGTGAGAATGTCTTGCTTGGAAGATGCACCAATTTTTTCGCGGTTCTTCACATGCTCCAGGATTTTTTCTTGATGCTGGGCTGATTCTTGGGCTGCTTGAGCTTGCAAATGGAGTACGCGAGCAGACCACAATGTTTTAGCCAAATTGGCCATGAATGATAACTTTGCCGATTCTTGATCAGCCGCAATGGCCCTGGCATTTTGCTCGGCATTGGCATAGCTTGCTCGCACACGCCCCCAAAGATCTATCTCCCAGTTAGCGCCAACGTAATAACCGGATGTGCCCGATCCATCTAAACCTAATTTGGATCCTGTTTTACCTTGCACTCCCGCATTGGGGTAGAAAGATCCACCAACTGCTTTCATCATCGCCTCGGCTTGGTCGAGTCGTGCTGCATAAATCCTAAAATCAGGTGCCGATTGAATGGCAAGCTTTGCCAATTCTGTTAATTCAGGATCATTGAATGACTCTACCCATGCAAT
>Ga0164292_10000871_pt1 | contig 24188 bp, 26 predicted proteins | sample GEODES117metaG_FD_111486 | JGI IMG/M metagenome (GOLD analysis project Ga0164292, IMG submission 111486) | Eutrophic lake water microbial communities from Lake Mendota, Wisconsin, USA - GEODES117 metaG | ecosystem: Environmental > Aquatic > Freshwater > Lake | place: USA: Lake Mendota...
CGATAATTTCATTTGCTTTTTTTTCACCATATTGTTGTATCATTTCCTTTTTCCTTTCAGCAGTCGGATAAAATGGTATATTTGTCCAGTCATCTTTAATATTATCTATTTTTTGGGTTTTTATTTTATTTGGATGAATTATTTTTCGCGGTGGTTCTCTTAAATCATATTTAAAATAATTGTCGGTTTCAAATGTAGTGCCCGTCATAAATGTTGATATATTAACCATAAATACTTTGTTAGATGTAACTACGTGAACATTATCTAACGGATTGGTAGATTCCATATCTATGGTATAATCTAATTTATGAATTGTTCTTATTCCATCAATACCATCATCGTGTGTTGCTCTCCACGGGTCTTTGCGATTTATAATACGTGACACTCCATCGAATAACTGTAATATATTCGGACTACCAATAGGGAAAAACTGACTTCTATCAATTTTTAACCCTATCTTTTCACATCTAGTTTGCAACACATTATCTTCCATACCCCATCCCCAAAAATTAGGATATCCATTTGTCGCTTCAAAATCAGAACCCTTTAGTGCTACTATTCCACCCAACGCATAATTGAAACCATAAAAATGTTTAACTATTCCTGGAACCGTCTCGTAGTCAAAAATTGACGCAAATGGCACTGTATCAATATCATTAAATACAAATGTAATATCTTTATAGTTATTCGGATATTTATTTTTAACAGCTAAAAACCCTATGTTTTTCGTTCCACCTCTATTAAAAGAACGAGCATCGCATTGATGTGAAAAATATACTTCATAATCATCTCTTCCATCCATAATTGTTGTTAAATAATTTGAAAAAAAGAATTTATGTTGTGGTCTATTTCTGTAAGGAACAACAAATACAATTTTTGGAACGTGTGACATATAAATACATAAAGTATTATTTTATTATAAAGATTACGAATTATACAGAGTAAATTTCTAAATATAAATTACAAAATATAAACCACTTAATAAACCTAGTTAACAAACCTAGTTAACAAAGAAATTTACAAAACCATTTAAAGTAACATTCTAATAATGACTATGCCTTACTACTTTAAAAGCGAACATGAACCATTTCTAGCTATTTGTATGTTTCTATTAGTTTTTCCATATTTACATCAATTATTTATTATAACTCTATTTACAGTTGTTGAATTTATTAGTAAGACTATAAATGATGTCAAAATAAAAACTATTTATTAAATTATATATAAAGATATTTATGCAGAAGATATATGAGAATATCTAGTCAAAATAACCGGGGGCACTAACTCTTCTGTAAGTTTCTCTAGTTTTTTAAAACATTTGTTAATAGTCACTTCGGAAATTTCGCTTATATTTTTCACTTCCCTTTTTGAAACATTCAATTTACACAATTGTGCTATAAAATATACTATTCCTGCAGCAATTGAATGTGGTGTATTTTCAGGCATCAAATTTCTTTTCTCAATTTTTATAGCGATAAATTGACATAATTTAGTTAGCTCTGAATTTATGTTCAATTTGCTACAATACCTTTCAATAAAGTCCTCTGGTTTTGTTTTACAAAATGAAGTCTTATCTTTATTAGCCATATCTTTTTCCAAGATGTTTAAAATTGTTTGTGCATTTTTACATCCTTGTGTTGCGCTAGTAACATCCAAATTAAATACCGTCGCCAATTCTTTGGCCGTTCTAGGATAATTATTTATTCTACATGATATGTAAATAGACGCTGCCATTAACCCATCTTTATTATCTCCTCTAAAAGTTTGTTCATATTCTGATATTTTTTTATGATACAAAATAGCATCATCAATTATCTTTTTCGATATTCCGGCATTATTAGCATAAGTGGTAATCAATTGAAACGAATCGTATTGTGATTTTTCTTTATATGGCATTGATTGCCACTCAGTATATCGTCTTATCTTACGCATTTCGTATGACGATTTACCAATGCACAGAACTTTACAACCGAAAGACGATTCTTCCAATAATGGATTAATTGGCATTCCACACCTAGTTGGGTCTGAGCTTTGATTATCATCTGCACCATAATACCTCCATTCGGGACTTTGGTCCAACATATCCTTGTAAATAATACCACATTTATTATTAGTACACGTTAAAAATCCTTCATCAGAATATGCTAAAGAATACTGACATCTTTCACAATTTTCCCTATCACCTATAGCTCTATATAAACACTCTAATGGTTCTTTGGGTTTATCGGGATTTATAACTTCAGTTTCAAAAACATTCCAGAGCTTAGCCTTGTCATGTAAACTTGTAAAACTATTTTCTTTATTTTTTTTACTTCTTTCGTTGTTCATCTTATATTACTGTTTAATCTAGAAAATATATTTTTAAATCAATTTTATTTATTTTATGGATAATGTTGATTTTGCATTTTTTGGTTAAATACTTTTTTAAATGTATATTATATGGGAAACCAAACTTCTACTACAAATAATCAACAAACATCTGATGAATTAAAACCTAAATCTATTTCTCAAATTTTAGACTATATAGCAACTTATTACATTCTAACAATGGATTTCAAAAGCTTAAGAAAACTTTATGATAAAGAATATTGTGATAAAATGGTCATACTTACATCTGACATTATTGACCGATACTTCACTGATATGGAAATAACTTATTTAGCACAACGTATAAAGAATGGTGTTGAAGTGAATGAAATTGATAAAGATAAAGTTATATTTTTTGACAGAGATGCTCTCGATAAATTAGACGTTAAAAATTCCATTAAAAAGAAACGTATGTGTCTAAGTATTGCTAAATTTTACATCAAAATTGCCCATATTTTTGCCGCTATAGTTACTACAATTAACCCTGTTTATGTATACAAAGATACCGAAGGTAAAACTGTTAGAGCGACTTTATATGAAAAAGGCAAAATACCTGCTAACACTCCTAGAGATATTTATAAATTGAATATCTGTGACAATCGAATTAACTCTTTAAAAAATAAATATTCATTAGACCCTGACGAAAAAGGAGAAATTACAATAAGTCCAAAAGTTTGCGAATTCAACATTAGAGATGATGGCAAAGAGAAGACACTGGAGGATGAACCTGGAATTCCTGAATTAATGGAATTATACTATGACGATAATTATGATTATAAAATGGGGAAATTTACAGGGATGACTCCAAAAACACAGAAAATATTTCAAGAAGATTTAAAAATATTTTACAATGTATTCTCCGGTAAACCAGACTTGCCCGCTAACATAACCAAGTTTAGTGATATCAAATTAAGGGATTATCATAATATGGAACAATGTAAAGGCGATGACCCAAAATTCAGAAAAACCGTAAGAGGCCCATTAAGTAATAATTTAATCAAGAAATATGCTGAAAATTTGAAAAAAATGATTGTTACTGCAAACAAAAACCAGCAAGTTCTATTGACAATCATAAATAAGTTATTCGTTTATACAGTTGACCCCCAAACTGGCAAAAAACAAATACGAGTTACACCCTCTTTAAAAGAAGATGAATTACAAGACATTGTCGTAGAAACAAGAGCATTAATTATTAAACTATATTTAACATGTGAAGTAGATTATGTAAATAGTTTAAATCTATATGAAGCAATTGTTGATTCAAAGATTTTTGAAACAGCTCAAAATCAAATAGACAGCTTGAATAAAATGTCCGATAAATTAGTAACAGAAGAAACAGTTCCTATTCCAGCTGAAGTGCAAGAAATTAAAGAAAAAGTAGAAGAAAAAATTATTGAAAAGAAGGAAGAAGTAGAAAAACAATTAACGGATATTAAGAAAGACGAACAGGTGGTTCAAACAATTCCTGAAGATGTATTAAATAAACCAGTAACTCCTCAAATACCTACAGAAAATAAAATATAACTATAGTTTATAATGGCTAACTGTCCTTTATATAATGGTCAAAATTTAAATTTTACTGGAAATGAAAATCCATATGGTCTTATTCAAAAAGCAGGAAAAAAACGTTCTAGAAAGTCTATGCGTAAAAGAGGAAAGAGTATGAGAAAAAAAAGTAGAAAAACTAGAAAATATAGATATTAAATTTATTTTAGGAATTTAAAATAAATATAAAAGAAATAAAAAAATATTTATATACTATATAAATGCAAACTCGTAGTATGCGTAGAACTCGTAAACAGATTTATCGTGCCCGCGTTAAAGCCTCTCCTTGCCGTGGAAAAACATTTACCACTTGCAGACGTAAGAATGGTTGCAAGCGCACAATGCGTGGTCGCAGAGTATCTTATTGCCGTAAACTAACAAATCGCCACGCATAAGTTTACTATAAGCCGATTATTTATAGACACTTTTATAAATAATCTAAAAAAAGTATGTTCTATTTGACCTTACTGACCCTCCCACAGACCCGTACACTGACTGATACTTTTTAGCTCTACATGTTTTCATACGACATTTAATCTGTGTAGCCTTTTTTGCATCTCTATTTTGTTTTTCTAAACATTTCGTATTATTTTTTTTACATTGTTTTCTTGTTTTTTTAGCCATTTATATTATTTATTGATAATATAAATATTTATATGATGATTATGACTGTATAATTAGTAAATGTTGTAATTTTAGATTTACATACGGCCAGCTTGGGCAGCTCTTTGAGCAGCACGGCCAGCTTGGGCAGCAGCCTGAGCAGTTCTGGTGGCAGCTCTAGTGGCAGAGCGAGCAGCCTGAGCAGCACGAGTCGCAGAAGCACCACGGGCAGCCTGAGCAGCTCTTTGAGCAGCACGAGAAGCCTGTTGGGCAGCACTTCTAGCCTGTTGGGCACCACGAGAGGCAGCCTGGGCAGCACTGCGCTTTATTGCGCGGGTAGCGGCCTGTTTTCTTGTGCGGGAAGAACCACGACGGGAAGATCTAGATTGAGAACGACGACGAGTAGCCATTATATATAATACTTTTAGAAAAAATAATAAGTTATTACCATAAGTTATTATTTTATTAATTAATTAATTAATTATCGCTTAATATTTAAGCGCGTTGTTGTTGTTGACCACGGCGTTGAGTGCGACCGCGTTGTTGTCTACGTTGTTGTGTTTGGCCACGCTGTTGTCCACGGCGTTGAGTGCGGCTGCGTCTTCGGCCTCCCTGTTGTTGTTGGCCGCGTTGTTGTGTTTGGCCGCGTTGTTGTCCGCGGCGTTGAGTTCGAGTTCTGGTGCTCATTTATATAATACTTTTAGAAAAAAAATAAATAATGTATTAAAAACTAAATGTTCTAAATTAATTTATTTTATTTTATTCTATTCTACCAAATAGTATCCGTAGAACTCCAATACATTTGATCTTTCTTTTTAACATTGTAAAGACTTCTAAACAATTCTAAACGAGCCAACGGACAATTTGTTCTGTATTTGTCCATCGGATGTGGATTTGTTTTTAATTGAGCTTTTACAGCCTCATCAAATACTTTTTGTCTTGCCTGTATGGCTAAATAAACGAAGAATGCGTGGAACGATAACGCACGAATTGGAACTATATCACTATTCTTATCTTGGAAATCTCTTAAATATTCTTCACAAATTGCTAAACCAGAAATATCTGCTAGATTTTCTCCAGTGCTTAAACTTGCATCCATTTTTATTCCATCATACCCAGCAAATTGCTCATATTGCTTAATTACATTGTTTACTTTTGAGTTAAACTTTTTTCGGTCTTGTGTTGTCCACCAGTTATGCAAATTACCCTTTTCATCATATTTACTTCCTAAATCATCTAAACAATGTGACATCTCATGTCCTAAAGTATATCCAATATGAGCCAAATTGTATTCAATGCCTCTTTCATCTAAATCAATAAATGGTTTCTGTAAATATGCTAAAGGAACATAAATAGAATTTTCGGTTGGAGTATAATACGCATTTACTATGTAGGATTGTTTACCAACCATTTTAAACTCCTCCCAGTCTATTATCGGAATGTCTACATCAGATGATTTACCATCTAATTCAATTAGACGCTTTGTTCTCCAATATGCCACCTTTCTTAAATTTTGATATGCTTCTGTGCTGCTATAATCTAAAATTATATCTTCTCTTAATAATTTTGGGCTTCCTACTTCTAATTTTATATTTTCTAATTTCAATAAAGCATATTTTTTAGTTTTTGGGGATAACCACGTATTACGTTTAATTATTCTCTTATAAACTGTCAGTAAATCAGCTGCCATATTATGTGTATAATCAATATACTGTTGCTTCTTATTTCTATCGATGTATTCATTTGTTAAAAATGTATTAAAACATAGAGATAGTCCAAAAACAGGATATATTTCTTTTGGATAAGAAACCGGTTGACCCTTTATAAATTTTCCGTGAAATTCAAAATATGCTTGCTTCCATTTGCTGTGAAATCTCATTATCTGTCTGAAACTAATATACAAATAATATGTTCTCCATTTTTTACTTTTCCATGCATCTTCTTTCAATAATATATCCATCACACATTTTAAATAATTAGTGCTTGTGCAAATAAAGTTATTTGGAATGTCTTTATCTTTATATCCGATTTGCTTTGCCATTTTTTCCCAGTCGAATCTATATTTTTTAAGTGCCTCGGATTTTGTAACCACGTTGTAGCCATCTAGGTCATCGTTTTTTATGCTATCGCAACCTAACGCACTCAACAATTCATATTCACAATCCCAAACATCGGTATTTTTTAAGTCGTGGTCTTTTCCCAAGCATAAATCAAACATTTCGGCTATAAATTCTAAATATCTTGTTTTAAACTCCTTCTTGTATTTTTTGGTTACTTGGTCATCTTTTGTATCTTCGATATATATTTCATAATCGTAAATTGTTAGTTGAGGGGCCGAAATAGTGGACCTATATATGTTTACATTCTTTTCGTCTTTTAATACTGTCCAAACTAGAGGGCATCCCCATGATATTATTTCGTTCCTGTTTTGCCCTCCCAAAATTTGATATATATCACCACTTGCAATTCTTTCGTCTGTTAGTTCAGTATAATATTTAACAAATCTTTCCGCTGATTTATCGTCTAAATTATACAAAGATTCGTAAACACTCTTAATCGCCTTTGCCTTTCTAGATGTGTTTTTTTTGATATATTCTTTTACAATATCAATTAACTCGTAATAAACTTTTTCTTGCGTAACTCTAAAACTGTCAACTTGGACATAATATTTTAGTTTAGTTTTTAGTTCTTCTGTAGTATCGGATAACCATTGATAATTAATATATGTATAATAATCGTCTTGAGCTTTGTATTTACTTGGTGTAAAAGGAGTTTTAAACATTTTGACCAATTTAGATTCAATGTTGTCATTTTCCTCTTTCAAACTTGCTTTAAAGTTTTTTTCATATTCTTCTTCAAACTGATTAAAAGTATTTGCATGTTGTTGACACAATACTTTTAATTCGTTTTGTCTTGGTCTACACTTTTTTGTTCCATTTCCATTTAATTTGTTTTTTCTTGTAGTCATATATATTACATAAATAATAAATATAACAAATACAATTTTATGTATATTTTATTATTTATCAATGATAGTCTCCTTAACAATATTCTTAATAATTTTGTTGATATTTTTATCACACTCTTCTTTGTCTGTTCCACTCATTGAGTTACTAACAATCTTTAAATACAAGTTATTCTTCTTTGAATCAGAGTCTGTGCATTCAGGATTTTTATCTCTCCATGTTTTTATTTGTTTTATATTTTCATTAGCAATTGTTTTTATTGCTTTTGTTAAAAGAGGTTTGTCTTCGGTTTCTTTGAACCACTGATTATCGTTTTTAATATATAATATTTCCCGTTTATGGTCTGCACAATGAATTGGTCTATCATAATGATTCAAATTTTTTAGTTTATTTAATATTATACTAGATATACCTTCAATATAACCTTGCCTTCCTGTATTTTCCAAATCATCTAATGATACTTTGATTGAACTAACAAATTCATTTATATTCAATGCATTTTTACATGTTTCATTTAAAAAGAAATTTAAATTAAATGTTTTGTTATGTGAATTATTATTTGTAGTGTTATTATGGGTTCCAGTCTTAATTACATCCATCATCATATTTTGTGTAGCTGTATTTTGAGCCATCATCATATTTTTCATCTCTGAATTTTCTTTCATTAAGTATTTCATAATCTCTTTAAGCTCTTGAATTTCATTTGACGATGTAATAGTTTCAGTTTCCTCTGTTTTATCTTTAAAATTACATGTTTTAGAATGTTTCCATAATCCAGAATTAGTGGAATATATTTTACCACATTTACAGGCATGTGTTTTTATTTCCGTTGTTTCCATTTCATTTCCATTGACACGAAGCATATGTTTTTTGGTGTGACAGTGAATTTTATAATTACTTTTTTTATAGCATACGAAATCACATAATTCGCAATATAATTCGGCATTTTTTTGGAATTTTTTTGTTTCCATTTATATATTATATGGAAATATAAAAAATGCCTAAATGCTTTTTATAAATAATAATAAAATTTTACAATCACAAAATAATTCTCATTATTTTTGTAAATGAGAGCATTATGGTCTAAAAGTGCTAAAAAAGCACCCTTTTTCAAGACTTTTCTCAGGTTTTCATTTTTGGACATTTTTAAAAATGTCCATTTTTCAAAACCCCCCGGACTTTTGTTTTCACTTTTCACTTTTATATATATTATCCTATTTTTAACTTAAAGAGAAAAAGGAGAAATAATCCATTTCGTCTTTAAGTCCTTTTTTAATATATATTAATTTATCTTTGTTTCTATCTTATTCAACAGGTCTTCACTATACACCAACTTACCTGACGGTTTATACGAATTTATTGGAGTGTATTTTTTACTGTTAGTTATTTGCTGCACTGAACCTTGCTGTGCTACTTCTTCATCCTCCTCTTCATTTATTTCATCTTCTACCTTTTTACCATATTCATCTATAACTATACCAGTCTTCTTTTTTATCTCGTTTCTTACATATGACGGCACCCAATGGTCCCAACATATAAATAACGTATTAGGATGAAAATACCTCACATTAAAACCATTGTCTTTTAATGTATTCATTAAATATGCTATACATCCAGCCTGGTCATACTTTGGCACACCTATTATTATTTCTGGAACAACAAACCAACAAAACTTTTCATGAACACTTTGTTTTGCAACCGTCTTAATTCTTATATGAATACGATTTAATATTTTTTTAAACAATTCCAACTTGTTCAGGTCTACTTGGCGCTTCTTTTCATACAAATCATCTATATTCAGCTTTTCAGAGAACTCTGCGAAATTCTCTAATGTAAAAATATTTGCCATTTAAAACATTGTAATAAAAAAAAATTAAATATTATTTGTATTATTAATTATGCCTATCAAACATTTAGTTATCAGTGGCGGCGGTCCTTTAGGATTTAGATACTTAGGCGCTTTACAAAAATTAGAACAAGACGGGTTTTGGCACTTAGATGATATCGAAACCATTTACGGCACATCTATCGGCGCAATTATTGGTGCTTTTATATGTTTAAAATATGATTGGGAAACTCTTACAAAATATATTATCGAGAGACCGTGGCACGATGCTTTCAAAGTTAACCCTAAACAAATTTTTGATTCATATTATAACAAAGGCCTCTTTGATAAAAAATTGGCTGAAATCATCTTTAAACCATTGTTAGAGGCAAAAGACATGACATTGAATATTACTTTAAAGGAATTTTATGATTTCTCAAAAATTGACCTACATATTTTTTCTTTTGAATTGAATAAATTTCAAACGATTGAACTGTCTCATAGCACACATCCTGACCTTGGACTATTACAAGCATTAACTATGTCTTCATCTTTGCCCGGAATATTTATGCCAACTATTGTCGATAACTGTTGCTATATTGACGGCGGTATATTGTGTAATTACCCCTTGAACCAATGCTTAAGAGACCATACTAACAAAGATGAAATACTTGGCATTAAAAGTTCCTATAACAAGGAAACTGATAATTTCTCTAATGTAGAAGTAACATCCGATTCTTCTTTATTAGAATATGTAATTTGCATGTCAATTAATTCAATGAATTATATAAGAGACACCATTAAAATGGAAAACATCGATAATACTGTTAGATGTTTTGTAACAGATAACCCGTTAACATTAGATTCTATTAAAGAATCAATACAAAATCAAGAATTACGACGACAATTTTTTAAAATTGGTGAAGATGATGCATTAACTTTTTTATCTACAAAAAACAATTCAACCACCTAAAAATGGTCTTTCTTTCGTCTTATCCAACTGATATATTTATTACCTGGCTTATAATTTTGTTCATCATATATTTTTCTAAAATCTTCTGCGTGTGTATTACAAATACAGATTTTTTCTTTTTCGTTACATAAATAATCTGTTTTTTTATAAATAGGCTGGGATAAATAAAAATCCAACATATTATTTATTATTTCTTCTTTTCCAGGATTATTTTGAAAATATTCATCTGTGAACATTGTATATTTAACTTTTATGGGGTCTAAATAAGGAACATCAATTACTTTATATGATTTTCTTATGTGTTCTATTTTTGAATCAGATAATGATGTAAAAAAGTCTGTATAATTATTATTATTATTATTATTATTATTATTATTATTTGATAAATAAGAACCCATATAATAGTAAATAAGTTCTAATCTTTATATTGGTTGTAAATATTTATATTGGTTGTAAATATTTATAAAACTTAATTATAGCACAGTATTCAAAAACTGCTCCATAGTTGATTTGGTGGGCTTAGCATCATATTCAATTACTTGATTGTCCTTTAATAATTTAATTGTAGGATATCCCTCAATATTATACTTATCCATTAATTGACTAACTTCGTCTGATTCATTTGTGCAATTATGCTCAATAAAAGAAACTGTGTAACCATTGATAGCTTTACCGTCATATTGTGACTTCAATGTTTCCCATTCAGGTTTAGCAGTTTTACAATGAGGACACCAATCAACAAAAAATAACATTAATGTAGCTGTTTTGTTTGAATTCTGGTCTTTTGGAACGTGTTCTCTATTTGCCTTAAATGCTGTTTGTGTATCAGCGTATTGTTTGTAAGTATAATAAGCAAAAATAATCAAAACTATAACAACAATAATTATTGCAAGGGTTTTCCAGTTCATAAAATCAGAAGCTCTTTGCATTAGAGATGGAGTGCCACCTGTTTTTAAAACGTTAAATCCACCCATAGAATTTATAGGTTTAATAGTAGAAGTAGTAGGAATGTTCATTATATATATTAAATAAGAATAAATTACAATATCATTTAAACGAATATAAAGTTTAAATGACATTTAAATTATGTTAGTTAGAGACGTAGAAGGAAGACTTATTATTATTTCAAGAGCTGACTGTAAAAACGAACATACATATAATGAGAAACTATATAATATACGCCTAGGTTACATAGCGAAATACAAAGGTGTTAATATTAATCCTCCTAAAGAACCATTAAAAGGCACAACAACTAAATCAAAATATCTTTCTGATGACTGAAACCATAAGAACTAACAAAAATAAAGAAAATACATAACTGCAAACTATATTTGTTTTCAATACGTCCCAATTACCAGCTGTTAAAGAAATATTAAAATTATTGGAGAATTTGTTAGTTTGACTTAGATTATAATATAGAGTATATCCTAAAAGCGTTAGTATTATTACTTTACCAAATATAGAGGATAATAAAAATGAATTAAGAGGTGTCATCATAAACAAAATAATAAAAAATATTGATATACCAAGACACATACATACATTTTGAGTTGATTTGGCAAATTCAACAACCATTGTAGAAGACGAAGTCATTAAAATATATTTATATTTTATTTTTTATAGTTATAATATAAATGACAAAGACTCGTAAAAATAGACCGTCTAATGGAAAAACAAAAAAGCAACGGGTTTTTAAAAAAGGTGATTTCTATTCAGGAGACGGGTTCTTAACATCAGTCTGGGGGCCTGCCGTTTGGCATACACTTCATACTATAAGTTTTAATTATCCAGTTAGTCCTAGTATAGAACAAAAAAAATACTATAGGAATTTTGTGCTTTCATTGCAAAATGTATTACCGTGTGGCGCGTGTCGTAAAAACTTAAAAACAAATTTTAAACATTTACCTTTAACTATGAATGTTATGGAGTCTAGAGATACATTTTCACGTTACATATATAATTTACATGAATTGATTAATAGAATGCTTAAAAAGAAATCCAACTTAACATATTGTGATGTTAGAGAACGTTATGAGCATTTTAGGTCAAGATGTGTAGACGAGAAGCCAAAAGTATTTAAATATTCAGAAATAACTAGTCAAAAGAACAGAAAGGAAAAGGGATGCACTGAACCGTTATATGGAAAGAAAGCGCGTTGTATTTTAAATATAGTCCCACAGGACGAAAAGGGGCAAAGCATCCAAATTGACAAAAAATGTATGAAACATAGGGAATAATTATTCAGCATACCGAAATATATAACCAGATTTTGTTGATTTGTATTTTTCATTACAGCTGTCGCTTATAGAACTTTTACCAATGTTTAATGTTTTTGAACAATCGGCAATTGAATTAAATTCACATAATTTAGTCATATCTGAATCGTATTGTATTACCTTTTTTCTTCTTTTAGATAAACCACTTTGAATAGCGTGTATGTTATTTTCTAAACAAGTCGCCCATTCTAAATTTTCTAATGAATTATTTAACTTATTTCCATCTTTATGATTAACAAATTCTTTATTTTCTGGATTGTCTAAAAAAGTTAATGCGACTAAGCGATGAACATAATATAGTTTATATTTGATTGAAACTACTTGATATCCATTAATAATACAAAACTTATGTTTCATTCTATTTTTAATTTTAATTTTACCATAATTAGACATATAATAATGTTCAGAATTGTTAGTTAGATGTAGTGGTATTTGTTTCCAAATTTCTGTTTCATCAATATTGTTTTTATGTAATGACCACTTATATCCAAATGATGTATTACAATTTATTTTATTATTAATTACTGCTGATATTTTAGTCATTACACTTTTATAATTATTATTTTTTATTTTAGATAAATTATTGTTTATAACCCATTCAGATGCCTCTTTTAATGAATTATATATTTCTAAGATAACATTTGTTTTATTACAAATTCTTAAAACTTTTAATGCGTGACTACGGATCTTAGTAGATTTAGTTTTATGTAAATTTTGTTCAAGATGGGTAGCCCATTCTAAATTTTCTACTTTATTATTTATTCTATTTTTATCTTTATGATTTACAGTAGGTTTATTTTCAGGATTTTGTATAAAAGTTTCTGCTACAACTCTATGTAGAGTAGACATTTTCTTTTTTAAATTATTTATTAATGTGCATCTATTATAACCAGAGGAGTTCAAAGATGGTTTCAATATTTTATTTGTTTTTGTATTTTTTATATTACCAAATGTGCTAACCTCATAATTTGGAAAGTCTTCAATTGTTTTCCATATTTCTTCTTCCATTTATATATAATGAGAATATATATTTAAATAGTTTAACGCATAATTGTTTAATCTGCATCAACTAATTTTTGTAATTTTTCTTTTCTTTTTAAATATGCATTTCTCCTATATTCTTTGAGTTTCTCTGGATTTTCTTCTGATATTTTTTTTAAATATTCGGCTCCTTGTTGTTTAACCTTTTCCTTGTTTTTTTCATAATAACGTTTATTATTTTCTCCATTTGTATATTTTTTTAGATGTTCTTTTAATTCTATATTTTCTTTTTCTAGAAGCAATAATTTTTCTTTTAATTGTTCATTTTCTTTTTTTATATTATCAAAATTTTCCATTAGCTTGATAATATATTATAAATTATTTTTAAGTTTGTTTTAATTTTATATTTGGGGTGTCCCTGTATTTACATTCCGAATGTTGAAAAATCACTTAATACTGGAACAGGCATAAAATCTTGATTAAATGCGCTATAATTTGGACGCTTGACGCAGTCAAATGCAGGCTCAGGGCAACGAGCACAAGGAGGACAAGGCGGGCATTTTGTCACATCATTGTTTTCAGGACACTGAACAATTGGGTCCGGGCATTTTGGGCAAACTGGAGGAACAACTTGCGACTTCAAAATATACAAATCTTCTTGACCAGAAGGAATTTGTGATCTGGAAATTCCTTGGGGAAGAGAGTTGTAATAAGCGGATGAATCATATGTAGAATATGTGTTACCAGAAGGACCTGTCACTGTTGAAGCTTGGCCACCATTAGGTCCATAATAAGTTGCAGCATTAATATCAGAACCTGTTGTATTATTATCAGCATCATATTGGTTTATGGTGTCATCTTGACTATTATATGTGTAAGCATTATCACCTGTATATACCAATTTAGAGCCATTTGGACTAGTAATTTCAACCGCTTGGTTTCCGTTACTATCTGTAATCATTTTAGCTGAGCCACCATTTGGTCCATAATAAGTAGACATACTGGGATCGCTTCCATTATTATCAATGTAATAAATCTGTGTCGAACCGTTTTTATTTGTTACTACAATTGTATTATTATTTTGTGTTTGCATCACCTTTGCGGTTCCTCCGTCAGGGCCATAATAAATGGTTGGAGACGATGTGCCGCTATAGTGGTTGTAATTGTCATAATTTGTAGAACCAGTAGAAGACCCATTTGTTGTAGTAGAAGACCCATTTGTTGTAGAAGACCCATTTGTTGTAGAAGACCCATTTGTAGAACTAGAACTTGAAGAAGAAGAAGAACCAGAATTATCACTTAACTTATAAGTATGAACCGATCCATCTGGTTGTTTTACAGCAAGAGCAACACTTCCATCCCAGTTTGTGACGACCTTAGCAGTGCTTCCATTGGGGCCAGTATATGTAGTAGAAGAACCAGAAGACCCAGAAGACCCAGAAGACCCATTGGTAGTATACATAGATGTAGTTCCGTCACTGTTGGTTACAGCCAAACTATTTTGTCCGTTGGAGTCGCTTTGTATCTGAGCAGAGGCTCCATTGGGACCATAAAATACTTGGCTAGAGGAATTATTTTCCATACCCTCCATATATCCTTTACCTCCTAAAAAGGAACATAAAATTAATCCTAATAATAAAATTACAAAAAGTATTAATAATTCACCCTTCATTGTATAATTTATATTGTGAAAAAACTTTTTCACCTTTTTTATAAATATTTATAAAAAATTGATTTGTTTATACATTTGTTATTAATTTATAAATATATAACAAAGATGTCTGGAAAGAAAAACGATGAATGGGTTAGTGCTGTAATTATTGACGACGACGAAGAAGATGATTTAAAATTAGATGAAGAAACTGTAAACGAAGAACCCTTCGAGATAACACCTATTTCTAAAAGAAGGACAAAAAATAATGTATCAACAGTCGAAGAAGGACAAACAGTTGTTCAAAAAAAGAAGAGAAATATTCAACAAGCTTTAAAAATATGTTATGATAACAATACCAGCATTATTGAATTAGGAATTGATGAAGCAGGCAGAGGGCCGATGTTTGGTAGAGTTTATGCTGGTCTTGTTGTTTTACCTAAAGATAACAGTATTGACCATTCTCAAATGAAAGACAGTAAAAAATTTCACAGTAAAAAAAAGATTGAACAGGTTGCTGAATATATAAAAGACAATGCGACTGCATGGGCAGTAGAATATGAAGATGAACAAACAATAGATGACATTAATATATTGCAAGCGACACAATCAGCAATGCATAAATGTATAAAAACTGTTTTAACGAAACTACCAGATATTCCTATAGAAAGTTTATTATTGTTAGTTGATGGCAATTATTTTAAACCATATACAACTCTTAACAAAACAAAAACTAAAATGGAGACTATAAAGTATCAATTAATTGAAGGCGGTGATAATAAATATACATCTATTGCGGCCGCGTCCATATTAGCAAAGGTAGAAAGAGATAAATATATTGAAGACCTATGTGTTTTAAATCCAGAATTAATTGAACATTATGGAATAGATTCAAATAAAGGCTATGGTTCTAAAAAACATATGGATGGCATTAAACAGCACGGTATTACTAAATGGCACAGGAAAACATTTGGGATTTGTAAAGAGTTTGCTTAGATATGAAAATCACACAATTAATAAAATGTATTATATAATAAATTTTTATCTTATTATATAAATGGTAAAAGTACTAGTATTTGATACCGAGACAACTGGGTTACCTCCATTTCAAGTAACGGAAAAAGATTATCCTTATAAAAAAGGAGAAACATCTTTTAAGTATAATGCTAGAATGAGACCAATTAGAGACGCAAAAAGAGGAGAAGAAAGGGCATTGGACGAAAATCCTAGTTTATGGGAAAATTATACAGAAACGTGGCCTTATATAGTGCAGTTAAGTTACATAATGTTTGATATGGATACAAATGAAACAATTGAAAGAGATATTTACGTAAATATGCCTCCACAATTTACAACAGAGGAATACTTGTCTACTGCTCATCATATTACAGAAACAGCTATAAGAGCTGGACTAGCATCAAATAGGGTAAATGTAGAAGAAGCATTAGAAGAATTTATGACTTTTTTTAGGGATGCTACTGTAGTGACTGGACATAACGTGAATTTTGACATTAATATGTTGTTAGCGGAATGTGCAAGACATAGTAAACCAGAAATACTAAACGAAATAGTTGCAGCAAAAAGTGCTAATAAAATTTATTGCACTGCTTGTAAATCCACTAATTTAGTTAAGATATATCAAAGTTATAATCGTAATAAAAATCCTCCTGTTTTTAAAACGCCTAAATTAAATGAAGCCTATTTTAGAATGTTCGGATACGCTCCAAATGAATCTGCGTTACACAATGCTTTAATTGATGTAGTCGCTTGTTTAAGAGTTTTTTATCGTTTATGGGTTCAAGGCATACAATTTACACCGAACAGTAACGATGTTCCTGTTTGTGGTGTGGGAGCACCTGACATATATTTAATACTAAAAGATATGTCCCCAATTAACCCAATAGTTAGAATTATTAATGAATTTACACCAGCAGGCGTAGATGCTTCTGGAGTTGGGTCTCCCGGTTTAACTATATGTCAACCAATAGATGCTGCCGTTTTAACGGATGAAATGGTAAATGGAAATGGTAGTAGTCAGAACGGTGGTAAAAAAACTAAAAGAAGAAGACCCAGAAAGTCTAGAAAGTCTAAAAAATCGAGAAAATCCAGAAAGTCTAGAAGAACCAGAAAATAATTCTAAGCAGAACACATTTCACAAATTTCGTCTTTTTCTTCAACCCTAGCATCTGGCTCAATTGTAAACTGTTGAGCCTGATGTTTTGCCTTTCGTCTCAAATAATAAATACCAGTTTTTAGGCCTTTCTCCCAAGCATAAAAATGCATTGATGTTAGTTTGTTGTATACTGGTTCCTCCATCCACAAATTTAAACTCTGGCTTTGACAAATATAAGCACCTCTATCAGCAGACATATCAATTAACTGTTTCATAGGAATTTCCCAAACAATCTTATATTTATTGCGAATGTGTTCAGGCAACACAGTTAACTGTTGAACTGAGCCCTTATTGGCAATAATATTGTTTTTTATTTGTTCATTCCATAATCCTAAGTCAATTAATTCCTTCATTAAATATTTATTGACGACAACAAATTCACCGGCTAAGGTTCTTCTCGAATACAAATTGCTAGTGAATGGCTCAAAACATTCATTATATCCTAGAATTTGAGAGGTAGATGCGGTTGGCATTGGAGCAACTAGAAGTGAGTTTCTTAAACCGTAGGTTATAATAGATTTTTTGAGAGAAGCCCAGTCGTAACGTTCTGAGGGAGTTACAGACCACATGTCAAATTGTAAGATTCCTTGTGAAGAAGGAGAGCCTTCAAATGAACTATACGCACCAAGCAAGTCAGTATTTTCCCGTTTTAAAATGCTATACTCTTGTTGGTCTACTGTTTCTAATAATTCTGACCTAGGTCCGTTCATTAATTGTTTTATTAGTTTACCGCGTTCTAAAGAAAGTTCATTGCTTTTTTCTAAAGCAGCGTGATAAATAGTTTCAAAAATTAATTTATTTACTTCTTTGGCTTCATCGGAATGAAACGGAATATCCATTAGAACAAATGTATCTGCTAGACCTTGAACCCCAATACCAATAGGTCGATGTCTAAAGTTACTTCGTTTGGTTTTTTCTGTGGGATAAAAATTAATATCAATAACCCGGTTTAAGTTGTTAGTTACTACTTTTGTAACTTCGTGAAGCATAGAATAATCAAATTGTTTAGAAGAATGATTTACAAACGCAGGTAACGCGATAGATGCCAAGTTGCACACGGCAGTCTCATTAGCGTCAGAGTATTCCATGATTTCTGTACAAAGGTTTGAACTTTTAATAGTTCCAATATTTTTCTGATTTGATTTTTGGTTTGCGGCGTCTTTGTAAAGTAAATAGGGAGTGCCGGTTTCCATCTGTGCGTCTAAAACGGCAAACCATAAATCTCTTGCATTAACAGTTTTTCTGGCCTTACCTTCTTGCTCATATTTTTCATAAAGAGACTTAAAATTTTGTCCATAGACATCGCTTAAACCAGGACATTCGTGGGGACAAAATAGAGACCATTTACCATTCTTTTCTTTAACTCTTTCCATAAACAAATCAGGGATCCATAAAGCATAAAATAGGTCACGTGCCTTTAACTCTTCATCACCGTGATTTTTGCGCATTTCTAAAAAGTCAAAAATGTCAGGATGCCACGGCTCCAAATAAATAGCAAACGAACCATTACGCTTATTGCCTCCTTGGTCAACGTAGCGAGCAGTATTATTAAATACACGCAACATTGGCACTAGACCATTAGATTTACCATTGGTGCCTTGAATATGTGTGCCTTTAGTTCTAATATTATGAACGTGTAATCCAATGCCACCTGCCCATTTAGAAATATGCGCGCAATCTTTTAATGTATTAAATATACCTTCAATACTGTCATCTTCCATTGCTAATAGATAACAAGAGCTCATTTGCGGTCTTGGAGTTCCTGCATTAAAAAGAGTAGGAGTTGCGTGGGTAAAAAACTTCTGAGACATTAAATCATATGTTTCTTTGATTAATTCTAGAGATTTATCATTATTCAAATAACCATGAATACCAACCGAAACACGCATCCACATATGTTGAGGCCTTTCAACTATTTTATTTCCTAATTTAAATAAATATGCTCGTTCTAACGTTTTGAAGCCAAAATAGTCAATTAAATAATCTCTATCGTGAACAATCATATTGTCTAATTCTTTAGAAAATTTAGTCACAAAATTAAAAAGATTTTGAGAGACTAGTGGGTTATTATTTCCGTGAATATCGGTAAAATTATATAAATCGTTTATAACATTTGAAAAGTTAGCTACTGTATTTTTTTGATGATTCGAAACAATAATTCGTCCGGCAAGCGTTCCATAATCTGGGTTCAATGTAGAAAGAGATGCACATTGTTCAGCAGCCAATTCGTCAATTTTAGTCGTGGAAATCGTGTCATATAACTGATCAATGACTTTCATTACTAGTTGTTGATAATTAATTTGAATATTAGCTTCTTGTCCCAATTTTTTAATTCTTAAAAGAATTTTATCAAACGCAATTTCTTCTAATTCTCCATCTCTTTTAGTAACGCGCATACTAATAGTTTCCATTTTATACTAAGTTATGTTAGTATAATTTTAAGTTGGTTTTTTAAAAGATTAATTATACAACAGCAACTAAAACAAATTATATTATTGTATATTATATAATGTCAAACACTTTTCTAGGAAGTATTATATTTTTAATATTAATATTAGCGTTAGGATTATATTTAGCTTCTTTTATCAAACAATCAGAAGGGTTTAAGACAAGCTCTTTTGGAAAAACTGAAGGAACTTATCCTGTATCCGTTGATAAAGCTATATTAAATGATTTTCCGTTAATAGGCAAAAACGAGGTTTCAGATGATAGTGCTAGCACAATATGGTGGCATTATCCAATATTTTCTTTGCCATCTTTTAAACAAGTAACTAACAACTTGCGTTATGTTAAAAATCCAGATGAAGGAACGTGCACAAGACCAGAGTTTTGCGGAGCGGTATATCACAGTATCAAAAATAAATCGAACGAAATTTATCCATTACCTCCGGCAGAAGAAGGTCAAGGAGCACGTGTTGGCTATTTTAGAACCGAACAGAATGACTTATATTATTCTATTCCAACGAATGAGAATATTTTATACTAAATTATTATTTATATTCATAATATATAGATAATATGTCAGATGATGAATATGATGAATTTGACCCTATGAATAAAGAAATAATAGATGATGATTATAATCCCAATAGATTAGTCCCAGTTAATAAAAAAATGAAGACAACTTGGGCCAAACCGGCTTCTACAATGTCGATGCAAATACAAATGCCAGAAGTAATAAAACCCAAAATAAAAAGCAACTTTTTTACAAAAACAATTTTAGACTTATATTTGCCTAATATTTCATCACAACTAACTAACAAAACAATAATGAATCTAGATCAAATATTAGAATATTTTAATGGACCAAATATAACTGATTATCAAATAGCAATTGAATTAAGAATGGCTATTATAAAGGAAAATTTGTGTTCTGATATAACAACCCGATATTTGGAACAAGTTTTAGAGAGATCCATTGAAAAACAGACTAGTTATGTTGATTATGATATAGCATTTATTATTGACACCAGTATACAACCAGATATTAGAGAATTACAGAATATAATAATATCGTTAATTATTGTTCAAAGAAAAGAATGTAATAAATTTGCTAACGCGTATGCATTAAATTTGATATGTTCAAAACAATGTTATAGCTGTGGAAATATATTATTAGGATTATATTTATATACCATTTTAAGTCATCCAAGAAAAACAGATTATAACCAAAGATTAGAAGAATTAAGACCCCCGGAAGATATAAATATTCCGTATTTTGGTCCGCCAATTATACACCTAGGATTATTAGAAATAGCTGGTGGTTTCACAAAAGTAAATGCATTATGTTTGTACACTAAATTTGGTTTTGTAATAAACTCTAAATTATCAGGACGTTATTCAAATTGCTTTACAGGTGAGACTAATATAGCAATGATTAAACGATTTAAAGGTGATGAAAGTATTAGAAATGATGACACATTCGATAATGTAATACAAGACGCATATGATATTGAAACTGAAAAGTCAAAAATAATACGAATTGTAAATAAAGAAGAGCCTGGATATATAAAACATATTATTTGTGAGTTTAAAGATGCAAACGTTCAACATATGTTAGGTCAACTTTATAACTCTCTAACGTATATAGAAAAAGAATATGCAACCCTAGTTAATCAATCAAAATTCCCAATAAATAAAATAGGGACAGAATTCACTCCTGAATTTTTAGAAAAAATACAACCAGTTGAAAATGAGTTACAAACCATAAGAAGTAAAATACAAAAAATAGAGGCTTCTCCTAGAGACATCAAAATTGAAAATCTCAACTTAGAAGGCGGTAAAATAAAAAATAAAGCGAAAAAGAAGAAGACAATAAAAAATAGACAAAAGAAGAAGTCTAAGAAGACTAAGAGACAACACAAATATAAGGTTCACAGGAAATAATTGCATTTTATGAATTAGAATCAGTTTTAACAACAGTAATTTTTCCAGTATCTTTATTAAATTGCAACAAACAGCCGCCATTAGGTTTTGTAGTTAAATCAACAATATTTTCCTTTTTTTGTTTGCGATTAGGGGCACGATGTTCATAACCGCTAACGCGTTCTTTTTCTACGATTGACCACAGTTGGTCCAAATCCTTTATATTATCTTTAAACCATTGACGATTTCTACAAACTAACACACAGCTTACTTCCTGTAATTTCCAATAAAGTGTCTTCATAAATGTGTATGATAATTGTTGATTCTGTGTATAGCAATCAATTACTTTTTCTCTCCACTCGATAATGTCTAAAGGATGAATTATATCTAGTGGTTTATATACATAAAATGGTTTGCCTTCTTTTGTATGAAAGTAAATTATTTCGCCTTTCATTTTATTATCTTTTGATAAACAAATGTTATTAAATTCAACTCCATCTTCGTCTTCATAAGTTTCGGGTGATGTGTCGTTTTCGTAAGAAGCTGCATCGGGATATTCAGTAAACTTCGTTTCTAAAAAGTCACATTCATCTAGGTCACAGACTTCCATTTGAAGTTGCATTTGTATCCAATATTCTTTTTTAGGGATGCCGTCAATCTCACGATTAACTATATTTTTAATTTCCAACATACGACCATATCTAGTTGTTTCTGGGTCCACATTGATGCCATCCGGAGAGGCCCCTAGAAACAAGAAGGTCTCGTGTTGAATACAGCCAAAATCCTCTATCTTCGTGCCATATACGTGTTCATAATATTTGACGGATAATGGTTCGTATTTTTGCCCCCAATGTAAAGTAGTGTTAGTGTTTACCATAACTATTTCTTTAATCTCTTTTATTTCTTTTATTTCTTTAATTTCTTTTAAATCTTCGTTATCTTCATTATCTTCAAGGTCATCACCGTCTACATATAAATGTTGATTTAATGGTTGGCATTTTTCATAAATAAGCTGATTTTGTGTTGTTTGATTTTCAAATGCTTTGTAGGCATTGGAAGCTGTAATTAAATTATGGCGAAATTCGTACCATTCTTTTGTTCGTTGAGTAGGCTGAGGTTTATTTCTTAAAATATCCAATTGTTCTTTAATATATTCGTGGTCAGGTTCCTCTAAAATAATTGTATCAGGATAAGAACGAGGTGGCATATGATCTTTAAAGAAATCGGTTTTGGAGTGTTCAATGATTTCTTCCATTTCTTCTTGTGATTCTTCCGTATAAAATATGTCAAAATCAAAATGAGAGTGCATTAATTCTTGAATATTTTCATCAAATATCTCGTCAAAATCAGGTTCTGAAATAATCTTTGGATTATCTGCAATAAATTCTTCCATTAGATGAATACATGTTTGATATATTTCTAACGACTCTTCATCGTTAAAGAAACGTGGGTCTTCTTCTGGAATAATCTGTTCTGTTATATCTAATAAATCGGTATTTTCGGTCATTTGTGTTTCTATATTGTTATATATTTTATTTCTATATCAATACAAAAATCAATTTTATTTAATTTAATCTTCGTTTTCAGAATCAGTATCGATTACCTTAAGATTTTTAGCGGTTCCCTGTTTTTTCTTAGGAGCGAGACCTCTTACGGTTGAAACACGCTTATCGACATTTTTTAATGTGAAATGGTTTGTTGGTTTATTGAAATATAATGCAGGTATGTCTTTAATTTCACCAGTATCTTTATTATAACTTACATCTTTCACTCGCTGTAATTTCTTTTTATCCAAACAATCTCTAAAAAAAGAAATAAGCCGGTTATATTCATCGTCAGATAAGTTATTTTGTGTTTTATATACAACCGCAAATAAGGATAATTTTTTAATTTTAGCTGTTTTATCCAGTTTACTCCAAGGTTCACTGGCGTTGTTTATTTTTTCATTTTCAAGAAATTTATCTAGATTAGCTAGATCGGTAGATGATTTACTTTCGGGCCAAGGCATACCATTTAAAATCATAGATTTATATTTTAATGTTTTAAGTTCGTTACAATCGCTATTTTGAGTTTCTTTATTCATTTATAATATAATATGTTAAATAGATTTTAACTCACTTTTTTTATATATAATAAAACAGTTATATTACATATACTTTTTATATTGGTTTTATTATAAAGTCTTTTTTTGTTAGTATAGGCTATAGGAAATGATGGATTATCCCAATAACGAAAACAGTAATACAAAACATATAATTATTGCAGACACACAAAAAAGTAAAAATATAAACACAAATATAAAAACGAATACAAAAAACATAAATTACGAAAAGGAAAGAAAAATGAGAGTAGAAACCCAAACTTGGGGATTAAATGAAGAGCAACTATCTCAAGAAATCCAATTGAATATTTTAGAATGTATAAAGAATGAAACATTAGAAAAGAATAAATATACAGCATTAA
>Ga0164292_10000872_pt1 | contig 24176 bp, 27 predicted proteins | sample GEODES117metaG_FD_111486 | JGI IMG/M metagenome (GOLD analysis project Ga0164292, IMG submission 111486) | Eutrophic lake water microbial communities from Lake Mendota, Wisconsin, USA - GEODES117 metaG | ecosystem: Environmental > Aquatic > Freshwater > Lake | place: USA: Lake Mendota...
TCGCCTAGGCAGCACCTTTGTTGATGGCGGAGTCCACCCACGCTTTGGCACTCGCAACTTCACAATGCCTCTTCAAAACGGCCAGTACATCGAAGTTGTCTGCCCACTAGATCACCCAGCAACCGAGCAAACCCCTTGGGGCAAAGCTGTTAGCAAGAAAGCACAAGAAGGCGGAGGCTGGCTCACTTGGGTTTTTGCAACAGAAGATATTGCAAAGGTTGAAGAGAAGTTTGGACGCAGCGCAATCGAAGGTCACCGCACACGCCCAGACGGCACCGACCTTAAGTGGAAGCAAATTGGAGTTAATGAAATTACTGACTCTCGTGAACTTCCATTTTTTATCCAGTGGTTAACCGCTGATCACCCATCACAAGATGGAAAGGCTGTTGCTGCAATTGAGAAGATTACGATTGCAGATACAGATCACCTAGGCGATTCTTGGTTTAAGTCAGAGATCCTTGATGGATTAAATGGAGCTTCAGTTGATTTTGTGGATCCATCAACAAATGATGGTGAGTATGGAATTGTTGCGGTGGAGCTAACGACGCCTACGGGGTCTGTGGTTCTGGATTAATTCAGAGTGCACCTTGCACGTCGCTGTAATTGCTAACGATGATTATCTTCCCTTAAAAAGTTGGCTGCACTAGAATCAATGCATGATTGTTGGAGTCGGGATTGACGTCGTAGACATCGATCGCTTCAAGCAATCTTTGGAGCGAACTCCCGGACTTGAGCGAAAGTTGTTTACACAAAAAGAACGAATGAAATCAATCCAGTCTTTGGCTGCAAGGTTTGCCGCAAAAGAAGCACTAATAAAGGCTTTGAATGCTGAGAATGGAATTTTGTGGCACGAAGCAGAGGTCATGAATTTGGAAAGTGGAAAGCCAGCATTTGTTTTTTATGGGGCTGTTGCAGATCTAGTTCACGGAATGAACGTGCATGTATCTATTTCCCATGATGCTGGAATATCAACCGCAATAGTAATAGTGGAGCACAAATGACGAGATCACGAGCTAGAGTTGTTATCGAACTTATCCGAGCCATAGCTAAGAGCTCAATGAAACTTTCTCGGGCTTCTCTAAATGCCGCTGCTAAGGCAGATGTTTAAAGCACGCTTGAATTGGGTTGAACAAGATGTGCGAGATACCGGAGTTTATTTCATAGATTAAATTTGTTCACACATAGGGACCATGCGTTAGAAAATTTTTTGAATTCTCAAGGTTTGAATTACCGAGGGCCCACATTGAATAATGTGAGATATAGGTATCATTGTAGGTATCTAATACTAGAAGCATTGAAATGGAGCAACTAAAGTGAAAATTCTTTACGGTAAGTTTGCAACATTACGTGAACTAACAGAGTCGGATGCAGAGATCACTTTCAATTGGCGAATGAGTGAACGTGCTAGGTTTCTTTCTGGCAGCCCAGGAACAATTGAAAACCAAAAGGCATGGATAAATAGTCGACCATTGAATGAATTTAACTTTATAATTCTGGAAAATTTGAGCCAGCAACCGGTTGGCATGCTTTCATTAATTAATATAGACAAAATTAATCTCAACGCAGAGTCATCTCGCTTCTTAATTGGCGATGAAGAACGGTGTAAAGGTCTACCAATTGCTGCGGAAAGTATGCTGCTTCTGTACAAATTTGCTTTCGAAGTGCTTAATTTGCATAGAGTCTATGGATACATAAGCGCTGAGAATTTACAAATGATCAAGTGGCAAAGATACATGGGTATGAAACATGAGGGAATTTGGCGCAGCCACATCAATGCAGGTAACGGTTCATTTGTAGATGCTCATTTGTTTGGCATCAATAAGGTAGAGTTTGAATCGATCGCAAGACGTAAATTGCAATCATTCTTAAAAATGCATCAGCCAGGGAGTCAAGATGGAAGCTAAAATTCGTGCGATTGTTTATGAAGCTTTGGAAGAACTGAATACATACCGCTCCTCCGAAACCCCCTTGGAGATTGTTGATTCCTTGATACTCTTTGGGTCAGGATCCCCTCTAGATTCTTTAGATTTAGTTTCAGTAATCACTGATGTTGAAGAAAAATTGAGTGACGAACTTTCAATTAGTCTCTCTTTGACGGATGATGTTGCCTTGGCGGCCACCCCTTCGCCTTACGATTCAGTAAAGAATCTGATTGCATATGTGGTCCAAAATGCAAGTTGATATGTCTGAGAATTCCAATCGAACCGTATTGGTGACCGGTTCATCGCGTGGTATCGGCAGAATAATCTCTGAGCATTTATTGGAATCGAAATTTCAGGTGGAAGGGGTTTCTAGAGGTTTATCTGATCTAGTACATCCAAATTACCGCCACCACTCAGTTGATATATTAGATTCCGCAGCCGTGGCTGGTCTATTTTCCACTTTAAGAAAACTTGAAATTAATGTTGATACTTTGATCAATAATGCAGGAGTTTTAACGTCGCAGTATGCACTTATTTTGGATCCTAATCGTGCCAAGGATATGGTTTTAACAAATCTATGGGCACCCTTTGTAATCTCGCGAGAAGCAGCCAGAAGTATGAGAAAACAGAAATGGGGCAGAATCGTTCACATAGGGTCTATGGCTCCAACTCTTGAAGTTCAAGGAGATTCAATTTATGCCGCATGTAAGAAAGGTCTTGAGGTGTACTCAAATGTCATCGCTCGCGAGCTTTCACAATTCAATATAACTTCAAACGTCTTAGGGATCAGCGCATTCCCAACCGAAATGTTAAGCCAGCTGCCTTCGGTAGCGCTCGAAAATGCATTGCAAATGTTACCCATACCAAAGATGGCGGAAAAAGAGGACATTTTCAATCTACTTGACTTTTTGATTAGTGCTAAGAGTTCCAACATTACCGCCCAGACAATCTATTTGGGTGGTGCCCACTAGATGAAATTAATCTTTAAAGATGCTAATACTAATGTTTGGCAGATTACTAACAGCCTGGTCAAATCTAACACATTCGTGCTCGAGGTGATTGCCCAGGAAGATTATTTGGTGGTTATTGATCCGGGATCAAATGTTGGTGAAATGTTTGACAAGATGCCACATTTTGCTTCAAAGAAGTTTTGCATTTTATTGACCCATGGGCACTTTGATCACGTTGCTGGCATAGGCTATTTTCTCAGTCATGTGAGTGAGATTTACTTGCATAAAAATGATGCTGTACATATCAACAGAAATAATTTCTATCTCAAGGCACTAGAACACGATTACACTATTCCTCAGTTTCCATGGAAGCATATTGATGATTTCGATTCTGCCTTTTTTGGAATTTCTGTCATGCTTTGTCCTGGTCACACTGCAGGAAGTGTGGTTTACATCATAAATGATTTAGTATTTACAGGGGATTCGTTATTGGCAAATTCAATTATTGCTCCAACAGTTAAAGGCAGCGATCCAAAACAGCAAGTAGATTCCATAAAGAACTTGTTGGGGCAGTTCTCAAATTCAACTCTGTTTTTTCCCGGCCATGGCCCATCTTTAACTTTTGAAGAATTGCTATCAGTTAATAATGAGTTCTCACAGTTGGTTCAAACGGGGGTGAATCCTTGGGCATAAAAATTTCCTCTACAGGTAGTTCACTGGGTTCACGTGAGGTTTATAATCATGAAATTTCTAGAAATACTGGAGTTTCTGAAGAAGAAATTTTGTTGAAAACAGGAATCGTTAAGCGAAATTATCTTGATCCTCAAATTGAGACTCTATTGACTATATCCAGTTCCGCAGCAAAAAAAGCAATAGACAAGATCAATGTCACGAATTTTGATTTAGTAGTAGCTGCCACTTATGGGCATGATTACATTTATCCATCATTGGCCTCGAGGATCTGTAAGGATTTAGACCTATCAGCGGGCCTCGCGATCGATGTACAAAGTAATTGCACAGGATTTGTCAATTCACTCTTAATCGCAAATGACAAGTTAATCGCAGATGAGTTTGCATTCAATGCCCTCGTCATTGCTTCAGAAGCGAACAGTCTCTTTATGGATCCTACTGATTTGAATACAGTTTTATTCTGGGGAGATGGTTCAGGTGCAATTATCTTAAGTAAGAGTGACTCAGAATCAGGTGGCTTGATTGCTAGGGCACATAGTGGGAACTTCAAAAATAATGATGCAGTTAGACTCGAATGGGAAATGGGTGCAAGTGCGGGAACTAGGGTTACGAAGCCAATTCACCAAGATGGCCTTGCAACTTGGCGCCAGGCGACAAGTGGTTTGCCACAAGTGATACAAGAGGTACTGCGTAATGCGAATCTCGAAATGGCTGACATTGACTTTTTTGTGTTTCACCAAGCAAATCTTCGGATGCTTGAATACCTGACTGCAAAACTTAAGATAGATCCAGCCAAGGTACCTATCAACGTTGATAGAATCGGAAATATGGGAGCAGCGTCAATACCGATTTTGCTGGATGAGCTGGCGTCCATTAATGTGCTTGAAAAAGGATGCAAGATTCTTTTTGCTTCAGTGGGAGCGGGTTTCACGTTTTCTAGTCTGATTTGGGAATGGTGAGAAGTGGAAAAAACGGGCTTTGATTTTACAGTAGGTGATTCTGAATTCTTTTACCACACGGTAACAAGGGAGGAGATAGAAGGATTTGCCATCTTGTCCGGCGATAACAACCCCCTTCACATAAACCGTGAATTCGCTGAGCGATTAGGGAGTAGAGATATTGTGAGTCACGGAATGCTCACTTCTGCTTTAGTATCCAGATTGATTGGAACAAAGCTGCCGGGATATGGCTCACTGTGGCTTTCTCAAGATTTTGAATTTACTTCTGCCGTATTTCCAGGCGATTTACTGAAGGTCTTTGGAAAAGTCATTCGGGTTTTGACGCGGGGCGAATTAATCGATATCGAGTTTGAAGTTAGCAATCAGGATGCTAAGACAGTTTTGCGTGGCTCTGGAAGAGTTAAGTTGCCAGAGAATATATCAAGGAGCGAGAATCTAAACATAGATCTATCATCTTCCGTAAAAGGCTTGTCAGCTCTCGTAATCGGAGCTTCAGGTTCATTGGGTGGCGAAATCCTAAGCGCTCTCACTTCAAATGGAGTTAGCACGTTAGGAACTTTCAAAACGAACCCAAATAGACTTGAGGATCGAATCTCATTACTTGCAAAGGATGGTGGGGTTTGCCGAGCGATCAAACTTGATGTAAGTAAGCCTAAAGAAATCAATCAAGTGGTTAATTTTTTTGCCGAAACTTGGGGCGCGCCGGACATAATTATTAATTGCAGTTCGTTACCTCCAAGTGGGTTGAAATTAGAAGACACTGACATGGATAGCATCATTAATCACATTCAAAGTGAGATTTCGGGTTATCTAGCTTTCTTTAGGAGCTTTAGAAACTCTATGGTTGAAAAGCGATTTGGAAGGATAATTTCAATTGGCACCTCCGCGACAAGTGGCAAAGCTGAGTCAGGATGGAGTGGTTATCTTGCAGCTAAGAGTGCTTCCGAACAAGTTATTAAGTCGATTGCCTCGGAATATGCTGCCTTCGGAATAACTGCAAATACTATTTCCCCAGGACTTTCTCAATCTGGAATGAGCGCATCTTTTGCGAAACAAGCAGTGATTGCAGCAAAGGCTGAAACCCCGAGCCGTCAACTTGTAACACACTCAGAAGTTGCCGCACTCGTTTCCTATTTAGCGACTAGTCCGTCTAATGCAGTGAATGGACAAGTTATAACACTGGACGGCGGAAGGACCATGCATTGAACTACGTTGAAGCTTTCGAACTTCTAGAGAGTCAGCCTTCAACTCTGGAAATGCTTGAGTATTCACAAGAATTTGGTTCGAAAAATGGAAACGTAGCAGAAATCGGAGTATTAGGTAATTTCACGCTCGAACCTCTGGAACCATCCCTGCTGTACTTTGGAGGAAAGACCAATTCCGATACCAAAGTTAAGTTTGGAGATTTTGACAATGCGTTAAAGAGCGTCGAGAGTTTTTCTGATCTTAAAAGTGTTTATTACGTATTATCTATAGAAAGCATTTCGAATAATCATTTTCAGGATGTGCTCTTTCAGAACGAGAGTTGGTTCAAAAGTTTGATTGATTCAAAGCTGAGAGAAATCGAAATAGCTTTTAGTTCCTATGAAGGTAAGGTTTATATCGGATTTGTTTCAAACCCTACCTTGTACCCAAAGAGCAAAAGGGATTTATATCAGAGTCTTACTGAACAAGTTCGCATGTGGCTTTCAAATTTTGAGGAGGGCCACCATAACATTTCCGTGTTCCAACCTCAGTCATTTTTGGAAGAAGCAGGATTATCTAGGTCCTTTAAAAATTTAAATTACTTCAACAATTCGGCCATCCTAAGCTCCATAGGTTACACGCAACTTTCAAAATCTATCGTACGTGAGATTCTGTTAGCAAATGAAAGAATGGTGAAAGTTATTTGTGTGGATGCCGACGAAACTATTTGGGGTGGCATTCTTGGTGAAGTTGGTCCTGAGGGCGTACTTCTGTCTAATGAATCCGGAGCGGGGAGAGTCTTTTATACCATCCAGTCTGAATTGCTTTACCTTCGAAATAAGGGGATATTGCTTTGCTTGGTGACAAAGAATGAACCTAGCGACATCATTGAGATCATTAACACCAATCAGCATATGGTTTTAGCCGAAGAAGATTTTGCTTTGATTTCAGCATCTTGGCTACCGAAAAGTGATGCAATTAAAGAAATAGCGGAAAAGTTGAACTTATCTCTAGACAGTTTCTATTTCATTGATGACTCACCAATAGAAATTGAAAGTATTCGTATGATCTTGCCTCAAGTAAGGTCAATAACTGTGAGCAAGGACAAGAATCGATATCTGCGAGACATTCGACATTTGATTGAAGTTATAGACCTGCAATATGGGAATGATGACCAAGATCGGACCAACTTATATAGGCAAAAAGCTTCTGTTGATGATTTGGAGAAAAACTCGAAGTCGCGAGAAGACTTCCTGCTTTCTCTAGAAAGTAAAATTAAAATCTTCAAAAATCCATCTAACGCTACAAAAAGAATTTCTGAGTTGTCCCAACGCACAAATCAGTTCAATTTACGCCTAAACAGGTATTCCGAGAGCCAAATTTCTGAAATGATGAATCAGCCAGAATTTACCTTTTGGGTTGGAGAAGTGAGTGATCGGTTCGGTTCGCACGGTCAAAGTCTAAGTATCTTGGTACGCAACTCTGAGAAACATATGGAAGTTGTAGATTTTTGGGCTAGTTGTCGGGTACTAGGACGTGAAATCGAATCTGAATTTCTGTTAGCAATTGTAAAGTACTATTCTGGAAATGGAATAGAATCAATTACCCTAAAACATTTGCTCGGTCCGAAAAATCAACAGATCCAAGACTATATGAGATGCTTTCAAACTATTGTTCGGAGCAATGTTGACAATCACACTTTAAGAATCGAATGTCCTGTTGAGGTTTTTTCAACCAAATTGTGGTCGGAAGTGGAGATCGTGGATGAGTAATGAAGAAAAACTAAGAAGAATACTCAAGAGTGTATTCAGATTAAACTTAGAATCAGTTCCTGATGACATCGCATACGGACAATGTCCTCAGTGGGATTCTCTTTCCCACCTAACTTTGATTCTCACGCTAGAAGAAGAATTCGCAATATCGATCCCAGATGAAGAAGTTCAACACTTAATTTCTTTTTCTTTAATAAAAGAGTGGCTAGACTCAAATGAATGAAATAGACGACTATTTGATAAGAATTGAAAAGTATGGCAATTTGATTGCATTTACTGATGGGAAAATTGAGTCTACCTATAACGAAATAGTCATGCAAAGTAAGGAAATTCTCGATGAGCTGTTAAAGTCAAAGATCAGTCCTGGCGCAAAAGTGGCAGTGATTGGCGACTTTTCATCAATCACCATTTCCTTACTGTTTGCCTTGTTTAGGAATCTAAATATCGTGATTCCAGTTTCTGCACATTCAAAAATTGAGGTAGAAGAGATTCTCAAAGTGTCGGGATGCGATTGGATACTAGATTGCACGAACGGCGACGGGTACACAGTTAAAAAATTGGTTTATGTAAATGAGCATTCGGAAATTTTTTACGATGAACTACGCAAAGATGCCTCTTCAGGCTTAGTGTTGTTTTCTTCTGGAACAAGTGGCAAACCAAAAGGGATCGTTCATGATTTAAACCGAGTATTGAAGCGATTCAAGAATCCTGGAAAACGGTACGTCACAATACCCCTTTTAATGTTTGATCATTTCGGGGGGTACAACACTATTTTTGGGCTCCTATCGTCAGGAAGTAAAATTGTGAGAATCACCGATAGATCAGTTGATTCTGTGGCTTCGGCTGTAGAAAACTTTAAAGTAACGCTTTTGCCCACTACCCCATCTTTTCTAGCCTTATTCCTAGCAGCAAAACTAAGTGTAAGGTATGACTTGAATTCGATTGAGAAGATTTCATATGGCACGGAAGTGATGCCTCAGAGTTTATTGGAAAAGCTTCATAAAACATTCCCAAAAGTAAAGTTCCAACAAACTTATGGCCTATCAGAGTTAGGCGTCCTGAATTCAAAATCCAAATCGGACAATTCCACCTGGGTAAAGCTTGGTGGTGAGGGTTACTCTCTCAAGGTTGAAAACGGTGAACTTTGGATCAAATCTGATTATTCTATGTTGGGTTATGTCTCAGAAAATTCCGCGCTTCCCTCAACAGGTTGGTTTAATACACATGATCAGGTGGAGGTAGATGGTGATTTTATAAGAATTTTGGGTCGAGATTCAGATTTAATTAATATTGGCGGGCAAAAAGTATTTCCGCAAGAAATTGAGGACACACTTCTATTACATGATGATGTTGTATCGGTGAGAGTGTCGGGTGAGCAACATAATTTGCTAGGCCAGATCGCCTGTGCAGAGGTTTCACTCTCTGAAGGGTCTGAGGTTTCTAAAGGTGATTTGAGAGCCTTCTGCAAACAACATTTGGCTAGCTACAAGGTTCCGCAACAAATAAAGTTTGTCGAAAGTATCCCTATGACACATCGAATGAAAAAAGGAAAGTCTTAGTTTAGAAATGTGCCTGGGATTGAGTTAAACCCATCGATAACAAACTGAATATCGTCTTCGGAATGCCATGGACTTAAGGGAAGGCTGAGTGTGCTTTCTGAAATTTTGCGCCCAATTGGATACTTATGACTGTTTTGAAAGTCAGCCTCATCTGCAGCCAGAACCGGATAATGTATTTCAGTATTTATGCCTCTTGTCTGTAAAGCTATCCTCACTTCATCACGGTTGTCTATAACGATATCAAAGTGATGGTTTACAGAATTTTGTATTGCTCTGGCTCCAAATTCTAGATTCAAACCGGCAAGGTAATGATTTGCGATTTTCTGTCTTTGTAAATTCCAATTGTCGAGTTTCGAGAGTCCAAAATTCAAAACCGCAGCCTGTATAGAATCTAAACGAGAATTCACTCCATCAAGATTATGCCTGTATTTATCACCCTTAATGCGCCCATAACGCGAGATACTGCGGGCTCTTTCACTCAAAAACTCATTTGAGGTACAAATCGCCCCGCCATCACCCATCGCAAATAAATTCTTAGTGGGATAAAAAGAAAAGGCAGCCATATCTCCCCACGATCCCGCTTTTTTACCAGCGACCATGAGACCGTGAGCCTGTGCACAATCTTCGACTACAAGAACACCTTGAATAGTTGCCCATTGGGTCAGTCGCAATAAGTCACAACTTCGCCCATGCATGTGCACGATCACAACACAATCTAAATTCCCTTGGCTTTCCAGCAGGTCCAAATTCATCTGACCAAATTCATCAACATCTACCCCAACGGGTTCAGCACCTATTTTTAAAATTGCCAACCAAGTGGCGATAAATGTGTGAGACGGGACGGCCACTCTGCTTCCAGGTCCCAACCCCAAAGCTAGCAAACTGATTGTTATTGCATCGAGCCCATTTGCCACACCAATTGTATGGCTAACGCCAATATAAGAGCTGAAGTTTTCTTCAAAGATTCCAACAACTCTGCCATCAATCATCTGATCATTGCGAAGTACGTCTCCAATTGCAGATTCGATGTTGATCAAGTCTTCAGTTGGAATTTTACCTAAATCGAAAAAAGGAACTCTTTTGCCACCGTTCAATTCAACCCCCGCCACGCTAAGAAATCTTGATAATCATGAATATAGTCATCGGGATTATAGAGTTCAGAAGCTAAAACAAAGCACTTAGCGTCAACACTAAAGTCGTTCAAAGTCCGCCAATATCCTGGTGGAACAAAGAGCGCATCCCCGCCATCTTTCATAAGAAAACAATACTCGCGTACACCATCAGTAAGATTTATCGTGAAAGATCCGGAAGCTGAAAGAAATATCTGCTTCAAAGATTTATGTGCGTGGTTACCTCTCATCGTTCCAAGAGATATAGACTTAAGGATATAAATTCGCTTTACATCGAACTCTATTTCAAGAACATCTAATGACCCGCGTACATCCAGGAAATTTGCGAGCTTTAAGTACCCAGGCTCGGTCATACTATTCATAGTTTCATCAACTTTTGATCCACTACACAACTCCACCTTTAGGGCTCTCCCTTATCAGGATATCTATGACCGTATCAGGGCGACGGTTAGTCTCCTCAAAGATTCTCCATAGGTACTCTCCGATAACACCCAACATAATTATAATTACACTCAAGAGAAATGACATGAGCGTTGCGATGGATGCGTATCCAGGCACTAGGACATTTCCCAGCAATGAATTAACAAGTATTAAGAAGCCAAAAGCTGAAGTAAAAGTTGCAGAAATTAAACCCATCAAAGTAATTGATCTTATTGGTCTGACCGAAAAACCGAGCATAATGTCCATAAAGGCATTGAATTTTTTAACAAATGTCCACTTGGATTTACCATGAGCTCGCTCTTGTCGCTCATACTTAATGACAGTTGGAGTGAGTCCAAGCCACCACATCAAAACTGGAGTGTAAGCACTCTTTGAGCTTTCAACCACATACTGAAGCGCTGAAGAATCAAGAAGAAATAGATCAAAACCACCTTTAGGGTAATTTGGAACCGCGATGTACCTCAATAGTTTATAGAAAACCCTTGAATACAACTTAGACAGAAAAGGGTCCTTGCGTGAATCCCTTTCACAAATAACAAATTTATTTCCGGTAAGCCAATACATAGCCATTGCCTCAATTAGTTCTGGTGGATCTTGTAGATCTGCCGCCAAAATGACAAAGGCGTCCCCGGTAATGTGACGCAAACCTGTACGCGAGCATTTGATGGAACCAAAATTTCTAGACAATTTGATAACGATGGTTTGATTTCTAGCTTCTTGAACCTTCAATATCGCATCCCAGGACCCATCGCTGGATCCATCGTCTACAAAAACAAGCTCAAGGTTGATATCTAGTATTTCTAATTTTCTCTCAAGACTCGTCAACCGCATAAAAAGTTCAGGAATAGTCTCTGCATTCTCAAATACAGGAATAACCACCGAAATCGTTTTTTTCTTTGTAGATGAAATTTTCAACTTCAATCCCTAATTAAAGCGCGCTTGGTTGAGAAACATAAGGTAAGTGTATCCTCAAGGTTAATCGATACTGATGACTTCATGCAGCCAATCAGAAATGTCTTGAAGGCGGCCTGCCGGAGTAAATATTTTTCCGACACCTATGGAAGTCAATTCTGCGTGATCCTGAACGGGGATGATACCCCCGGCAAACACAACTAAACCATCAATTCCTGATTCGCGTGCCTTATTTATAATGTCACCAATCAGAATTTTATGAGATCCCGAAAGTATAGAGATTCCGATAATTGACACATCCTCTTGGATGGCGATTCGAATGATCTCACCGGCTGTTTTATGTAATCCTGTGTAAATTACCTCAAAACCAGAATTTTTCAGAAACTCTGCAACAACTAATGCCCCGCGATCATGTCCGTCAAGTCCAACTTTACCAATGATTACTCGTTTTAGCTTAGGCATTATCTTTACCCTGCTCCTCTTCACTATTTTGTGACCATAGTCGGTGAGCAATTATCTCGTCGAACAACTCTTCTGTTCCAATATCCAGACTTGCTGAACCATGAATTGATATTGGAAACTTTAAACCAATCTCATTCGGGACACTATTGAACTTTTGATTTAGAAAACTTGAAATTGCATGTCCATCGGAGATATCACTCTTATTGACGAAGAAAATGTCGCCTATTTCCATTAATCCTGCTTTTGCAAATTGAATCTCGTCACCATTGTTTGGAGAAAGTACATTTATTAGGGTTAGAACTTTATTCCTGATATCGATGTCTAATTGACCGGCCCCAGTTGTTTCCAGAAAGACAAAGTCATATCGAAATAACTCAAATATTCTAATTATGTTTGAAATGGAATCTGGTATTCCACTCTTACTTTTTCGGGAAGCAATCGAGCGAATAAAAGCATTTGGTGTTTTGCCCCCCGCATGAAAACGAATTCGATCTCCGAGGAAAGCTCCACCTGTGAGTTCCGAAGAAGGATCTATCGCAATAACAGCCACCTTGAAATTCCTTGCGTCTGCAAGTCGAATCAATGAACTAATCAAAGTTGATTTTCCAACGCCCGGGGGACCCGTTATTCCAAGCGTGTGCGCTTTAAACAAGTCCGAGCTAAATATTTTCTCAGAAACATCCTCTTGATCAGTCTCATCTTCCAGAACACTTATGCATTTCGCAATGACTTGTTCTTCACTTAACTTTGAGTCTTTAATAATTTCAAGTAATCTTTTTTCAAGCAAACAGTCAAAATGAGATTTCCCAGGCACAATCGTAGTATTACATAGGGAATGTTGATATACCATGAGATAAGATACTTCTCAGGCTCTAAATTCAAGAGATTTATCCGCCAACTAAGCGTGCGAGGTTGAAATGAGTGAGACACCGAAGGCTATTTCTGAAGATTCTCTCCCAAATACATCTGCCGGATTTTTTCCATACCGATCAGGCATTCATTCCAACATGTACAAGAGCAAACCATGGACCATTCGGCAATATGCTGGTTTCGGTGACCCAAAAGATACGAATCAAAGATTTAAACAGTTGATCGCAACGGGTGCAACAGGGTTATCCGTTGCATTTGATTTGCCCACTCAAATGGGAATCGACCCCGACAACGATCTAGCTCGCGGCGAAGCAGGGAGAGTTGGTGTTTCAATTTCCAAGCTCGACGACATGCGAGAACTTCTTCATGGTATTCCTATCGAGAAAATCTCCACTTCAATGACAATTAATTCAACAGCTCCTATTTTGTTGCTGATGTATCAAATCATCGCAGAAGAGCGGGGGATAAGCCCAACTGCATTGCGGGGGACTGTTCAAAATGACTTGCTAAAGGAGTTCATTTCCCGAGGAACTCAAGTTTTTTCACCGGATTTTTCTATGAGACTAACCTCGAACTTAATCAAGTATTCCTTGGAAAACCTGCCGAATTGGAATCCAATATCGATATCTGGTTATCACATGGAAGAAGCTGGTGCAGATCAAGTCCAAGAGATTGCCTATGCGTTTTCAAATGCCATTGAGTACTTAAAAAGTTTACAAAGTGTCGGATTAGAAGTCCAAGATACTGCTCCTAGATTTTCGTTCTTTTTCGCCTCGAAAGTTGACTTAATCAATGAAGTCGCAAAATTTAGAGCAGCGAGAGAAGTCTGGGCAAAGTTAATTCGATATCGATTTGGATGTGAAACTGAGCAAGCTATGAAGTTAAGGTTTCATTGCCAGACCGCAGGATCTGAACTTTTTGCCCAATCTCCTGAACTAAATATTTCGCGAGTAACGATACAAGCATTGTCAGCTGTTTTTGGAGGAGCGCAGTCAATTCACACAAACTCCTTCGACGAGGCGATAGGACTACCGTCAACTCTTGGCTCGACAATCGCTACCCAATCTCAAAAAGTTATTTTGTTGGAAAGTGGATTAGCCAATTACGTAGATCCATTTGAAGGTTCACGGATTGTAGAGGCATTAACTGAGAAACTCATCGGGAAGATTGAAGAAGAGATTGAAAGAATCGACCAATTAGGGGGCGCGCTAGCAGCCGTCAAAATAAACTATCAAAAGCAAGAGATTTCTAGAAATGCATTTCAACATGCTATGAATATAGAAAATGGAGCGACAGTTTTTGGCCACACAAGCCAGTTCGAGTTAACTGATTCAGATTCAATAGACACTCGAAGCGATTGGACTTGGACTCCACCTAATTTAGATGTGCTTGCAGAACATAAATCATCCAGAGATCAATCTGCTTTGCTTGAGACACTTGAAAGGATCTCGCGCGCAGTTAAGTTTGAAGAAGACCTAATGTTGCCAATAAAGAATTCCTTGTTAGTAGGTGCCACTGTTGGGGAGATAGTTCAGGCATTAAGAGATGGGCAGAATCAATAAAAATGACGTTTGATTACGGTGGTAGCTCAAAAACAATTTCAGGAATTCTTGGAATAGATCATGTGGGTATTGCGCTGCACTCGCTCGCAGATGGAATAGATTTCTACCAAAGAGTTTTTGGATGCTCAGTGATAAGTCGTGAGGTTAATCATGAACAAGGCATTGAAGAAGCAATTTTGAAAATGGGAGATGCACGATTTCAATTATTCGCACCTATTTCAGAACAAAGCCCTATATCAAGATTTCTTGAAAAACGTGGGGAAGGTATTCAGCAAGTTGCACTGAGTGTCATTAACATTGAGGAAAGTTGTGATGAGGCAAGAGCTCTTGGGATTACTGTTCTATATGACAAAGCGAGATTGGGTTCGTCAGGATCCTTGATTAATTTCTTGCACCCCTCCGACTGCAGTGGCGTATTAATCGAGCTAGTTCAGAATGTTCCATCAAAACCTTAGTCAGTACGCTTTAAGTAATATGCAATCCAAATAATGATTTGTGCTGAAAGATTCCCCTAAAATACTGTTTGTTTTCTCGCTTCGAAAGTGTCGAATCATTTGAACGCTACCTTGAAGCCGTAACGCGACTTACTAGATAGTGAATCAGAGTCACTTACGAACTTCAATTCATATTTAAATTCAAGTTTTACTCCACCAATCAGGATTCTGAATGTACCAATCGATAACCCCCTCTAAAGATTTATCAAAACTTTCGATAGGGGTATAACCCAAAACTTCTTTAATCTTTTCAAAAGAAACCGAGTAGCGAAGATCGTGACCCTTTCGATCTGCAATAAAAGATATGAGGTCTTCGCTAGCTCCCATTAAATTAATAATTTTTCGAGCGAGATCCAAATTAGATAGCTCCGTTCCACCGCCGATGTTGTAAACTTCGCCAAAAGCCCCCCCCATCAGCACGGACTTTATTCCCCTACAGTGATCTAGAACATGTAACCAGTCCCGACGATTTTGCCCATGACCGTAAATCGGTATTGGTTGACCCTGTAGTATTTTTCTAATAATCACTGGAATTAATTTTTCAGGATACTGATGCGTTCCAAAGTTGTTGCTGCATCTAGTTATATTTGTGTGTAAACCATGTGTTTTGTTAAATGATCGAACGAGTAAGTCTGCAGAAGCCTTGCTTGCAGCGTATGGCGAGTTAGGGAGAAGGGGAAACGATTCGTCCCAAGAACCATGTAAAATTGAACCGTAAACTTCATCTGTTGAAACCTGAAGATACCTAGGAACCCCATACTTGATGGCCAAATCTAGTAAATTATGTGTGCCTTGAATATTTGTTCTTATAAAAGCAGCACTAGATTCTATTGAACGATCAACATGAGACTCGGCTGCAAAGTTAACGATCGCAGCCACACCAGCGAAGACTGCATGAGACAAATTATAGTTACATATATCGTCATTCACAAAATTTAAACTTGAAAGTCCCTTTAAATCTTCTAGGTTACGCAAATTTCCCGCATAGGTGAGGGAATCAACAACAGTTATGTCAAATGCCATCGTTTGATCAGTCAATAGATGGCGAACAAAGTGTGAACCAATAAATCCGGCGCCTCCCGTCACGACAATTTTCATTTTCACCCTTTGTTTTAAGTGGAATCAGCCCTAAGATTACACAATGATTGGCATTGTTCTCGCAGGTGGCTCTGGTACCCGCCTACATCCGCTCACCAAGGTCTCTAGTAAACAACTTCTGCCAGTCTACGACAAGCCTATGATTTTTTACCCGATATCAACCCTCATGCTTGCAGAGATTAGAGAAATTGTTGTGATTACAACACCTCAGGATCAAGATAGTTTTAAGAAACTTCTCGATGATGGGAGCCAAATCGGAGTTTCATTCCATTTTTTGACGCAGAAAGAGCCAAAAGGCTTGGCCGAGGCATTTACTATTTCAGAAACATTCATAACTGGAGAAAAAACTGCCCTCATTTTAGGCGACAATATATTTCATGGTAAGTCATTGGGATCGCAGTTGGCGAACTTTCAAGATATTGATGGTGCACAGATTTTTGGGTATCGCGTGGCAAATCCAAAAGAGTATGGGGTTGTCCAGTTAGACAGCAATTCAAAGCCCATCAGTATCATCGAGAAACCTATATCCCCTGTGAGTAATTTGGCCGTTCCCGGTCTGTACTTTTATGACGAGACCGTTTTAGAAAAATCACGGCGTGTAAAGCCAAGCACACGTGGAGAACTAGAGATAAGCTCTATAAATCAAATGTACCTTGAAGAAGATAAATTAAGTGTTGAAGTTCTACAGAGAGGAACGGCTTGGTTAGATACAGGAACGTTTGAATCTTTATTTGAAGCATCAAGTTATGTTCGAATCCTACAAGAGCGTCAAGGCAATAAGATTGCATGTCTCGAAGAAATTGCATTTAGGAAAAAATGGATAACGCCCGAACAACTTGAATTTCAAATTCAAGTTACATCAAACCAAGAAATGAAGATTTATTTGAAGCAAATTTTAGATGGAGAGCAATGAGAATTATTCTGAGTAACTCAAATCACTTAATAAACTCTGACGATAAGAGCCGCAGAATACGAGTACACCCAAAAACGAAGCGCGGCAATAGGCACTTGAGAATAGAATCTAAGGTACCAAGGCAAATCCTTGACTTGATTGGATTATGTTTAAAGTGAAATCTGACAGGTTTTCTCTGCATACGTCCAAAACTACTTCCAACATTAAATGGGGAACGATCTTTACTATTGGAAAGTCCGGTCCCTTGCGCACAACCGAGATTGATAAATAGAAGGCGCACTACATACTTGTATTCAATTCACCAATAAATGATTCAGTGAAACAGGAACAGGAATTCTGCCACAGTCTAGTTAACGGACATTTTTATACTTTGCCAGTATGAGAGGAACCGAGCAAGCTATTTTGGAAAACTCGTAGGAAATGCACGATTAGAAACAAGATCGCTACATCCGCTACAGGCTGAAGATATGTGGAGTTGAATGAGCACCAACTCACGCTAAGTAGTAAAGGAAAAAAGAATCGGATATCACCTTTATATTTATGCAAACGTGCCAACTCTAGAAATCCAGGAATTAGAAGAAACATAAGGCGATAGTCATAATTCACCCCTCCAAAAAAACAACACAAGAATGTCGCGAAAAAGAATTTTTCAAGAGTTAGGGTGAAACTAGATCGTTCACCTGTTTTAATTGGGCTCAAAGATGCTAACTTCGTTAAGTGGCTACTCTTTTTCGAGAGTGTGTAGACTCCAACAAGCGAGACAACCCCAAGAATTTCTTTGGAAATGCGCGAAAGATTTATTCCCACAAAACTCAAATATGTTCCTAAAATTTGATTCCCAAACATACCTGAAACTGCATCAGGAAATGCTAATTCATTCCTGAAGAGATCTTGAAGTATTAAAAATGTTGAAAAAAATGAAATCAATATTCCGAGAACCTTAAACTTCACTTTTTCAATGAAAAACAATATAGTGAAGACTATAGGAAGTGTATAAAACTTAAAAACTGATGCAAGTGACAATATGACAAGTGAAGTCAGTCTTTTGTTCGCATGAAAAGCTACAGCACTGAGAAATACTAGTGCCATAATCAATATGTCAAAGTTACCTCGTTCGAGTAGAAGCATCACGGGAGGACTCACAAAAATTAGTAGATACAAACAAGCAAGCAGCTTACGTTTAGGTGAAAAACTATTTGCAGCAACACTAATCAAAATACTAGCAAGCAGAATAAAAAACCACCCAAGAATGACAACATGTGTGTGTTTAACTTGAAAAAGATTTAAGGTTGCCAACAAAGCACTTCCGTAGTTATTTCGGCAGTATCCCAGCGCACTGTCTGTGAAGACTTCGTTACCTATCCGCTGGTAGCATTCGGCTGAATGGACCACCCAATTCAAGTCGGCAAAATCGTTTTCCATCTTCCACCCAGATAGGCTGAGTAATTTCCAGCCGGTTGCATGTAGCCAAAAGAAAATTAGGAAAATTATGGTGAATTGCAAAAAGAAAGGAATTTTTTTCGTAAAAGCATCTTTTGATTTAAACCTTGTCATTTAAACATTTCGCAATGAGTCTATGTCAGAGTCGACCATAAGTTTTGCTAACTCACCCCAATGCGTTGTCGCTTCCCATCCTAAATTAGCGTGAGCCTTTGTGGGGTCTCCCACCAGAGCATCAACTTCATTCGGCCGAGTATATTTCCGGTCTACAACAACATGATCTTCCCAGTTTAAACCAACGTGAGAAAAAGATTGTTTAGCAAAATCTCGAACAGTGGCACCGTATCCCGTTGCTACAACATAGTCTGAAGCCTCTTTTTGTTGTAGCATCAACCACATTGCTTCGACATACTCTTTTGCATAACCCCAATCGCGAACTGCATCAAGATTTCCTAAGAATAGTTTTTTTCTGGAGCCATTTGCTATTTGAGCTACCGCGCGTGATATTTTGCGAGTAACAAAAGTTTCTCCTCGCCTAGGCGACTCATGATTAAATAAAATGCCATTTGACGCATGCATACCGTAACCTTCACGGTAGTTCACAGTGCACCAATAAGCCATTAATTTGGCAGCTGCATAAGGGCTCTGAGGCCTAAATAAACTGTTTTCATTTTGTGGCGGTGGCGTAGAGCCAAACTGCTCAGACGTACTTGCCTGATAGAATTTTGTGTCTATTTCTGCTGAGCGGATCGCTTCAAGCAATCCAACAGCACCAACTGCATCTACCTGGGCAGTATACTGTGGCATTGCAAACGATACTTGAACGTGTGATTGAGCAGCGAGATTGTAGACTTCGTTTGGTTGGATATCCCGAATTAAATTTGTTAGTCCAACCCCATCAATCATGTCACCGTAGTGTAAGAATATCTTTGGATCAGATTCGTGAGGATCCTGATAGATGTGGTCGATCCTAGAAGTGTTAAAGGAAGATGACCGTCGGATCAATCCGTGAACTTCGTATCCTTTACTCAATAGTAATTCCGCAAGATATGAACCATCTTGACCAGTGATGCCCGTTATAAATGCAACCTTGTGACTCATTTACGAACCTCTCCTTTGCTATTTGCCTCTTTGTACCAGGAAACTGTTGACGCTATTCCTTGATCAAGGGTAATCGAGGGATTCCATCCAAGAGATTTAATTCGCGAAATATCCAAAACCTTTCTCAGGGTCCCATCCGGCTTGCTTACATCCCACTCAATTTGACCTTTAAAGTTAGATATTTGGGCCACTTTCAGAGCTAATTCTCTAATGCTTATGTCTTCACCTGTTCCAATATTTATGTGCAAATCAGAATCATAGTTCAAGGTAGCTGTTACAACCGCAGATGCAAAATCATTCACGTGTAGGAATTCACGTCGTGGAATACCTGTGCCCCAAAGAGTAACACTTTCCGCCCTGGAAGCAGTCGCCTCAACAAACTTTCGGATTAATGCAGGTAAAACATGAGAAGTTATAAGATTAAAATTGTCTCGCGGACCGTAGAGGTTTGTCGGCATAAGTGATATCCACCGGTGGCCAACTCTTTTCTGTAAGAGTTGACTAATTCTATTCCCGCAATTTTCGCAATTGAGTATGCCGAATTAGTTTTTTCAAGTTTACCGGTCATTAGGTACTCTTCTTTAATTGGTTGTATCGAATCACTTGGATAAATACAACTTGACCCTAGAAAAACCAATTTTTCTACATTCGCCTTATGAGCAGCTTTGCAGATATTCAATTGCATGATCAAATTTTCCGACAAAAATTCTACGGGTGCGGAATTGTTTGCAACTATTCCTCCAACTTTTGCGGCAGCATTGACAACCACATGAGGAGAAAACTTTCGAAACGCTTCTGCTGTTGCTATCTCGTCACAAAAATCTAGAGTTTTTCGATTCAGACCAACCGCTTCGTAACCTAAAGATTTAAATTCTGCAAGAATCGCAGATCCGGCAAGCCCTGTTGATCCCAGAACTAAAACCTTCATTGCATGAGGATAACATTGAATATTTCGGAACCGAAGTACTTGGAAGTCACAAGTTGAGTATCTTTGATGAATTTCTAGCTTGTGCAAACGATTTTCTTATCTAGCCCAATGTCAGAACTTCAAAAAAATCCTAAACCCAGTCAAACTGATAACCAATTGTCTAGTTTGAGCTTGGTTTGGACTTGGTGCACTTGAAAAGGCTAATCATATGTGGAAAGTAAAAAAGGGGGATCCAAAACACCCAAAGAAATCTTGAGACCCTCTTCAAGTAGGCTGAAGTTTCGCTAAATGGAGGAGCTTTTGGATTAAATCGCAGTCTCCAAATGGCCAATTTCGGATCGAGGTTTACTGATCTAGATTCGGCGGCATAATCATGAATCTCATCAACATATCCAATCACCTCTCCTAACACCAGTCTTTCTATATTCAATTCCATTGCTCTCAGACTCAACTCAAAATCGGCGAATCCGTGTGTATAACCTTTGGAAATTGGAGTAATTTTTGAGTAGACACTTTTAGGGATATAAAGGACGTGTCCCGGCAGAACATCACATTTGGTATATTCCTTTTCAGTCAGCATTCTTCGGTACTTAGGCCTGCAGATAAAACCAAATCGATATCCTGTTGATTCGACTTTGCCTCCTCTCGTCATGATTGGACCGCCGATCATTGCTTCACGCTGGATTCCTAGTAATATCAATTTAGACAGTGCGAACTCATCAAAATCAATGTCATCATTTGCAATGAGTACACCGTCAAAGCCCGCAATGTGTTTATCAATTTCTTTAAATCCAAGACGTAGAGCCCCAGCCCAGTATAGAAATCCATTTCCGGAGATAAGATGGGTCTCGGGATACTTTTCCTTGACTTCTATCGCAGTCCCATCATTCGAATAGTCATCAATGAGAATGACCTCATACCCTATATCTCCAACGACAAGTGCCTTTGAAATAGAGTCTAAAAACCGAATAGTCTTCTCTCGACGATTATATGAACTTGTTAAGACGATAACCTTTGGCATGCTAATCCGCAGGTTCTTTAACAAAAAATGCATCTAGCTGTAGAATTCGACCATTCGCAACATCATGAAATCCACCTGAGCAACTAAAAAGCTTAAAGCCAAACTTCTCTAATATTGAAATAATTTCAGGCCATTCTGGTTGCCCTACATAGACTTTTGCAAGATCCAGTTCAACTTCTAGTGAAACTAAATTAGGGTCACCCAAGAATTTCTTGGAACCAAATAATACTTCTTTTGTGAACCCCTGGACATCGATCTTTAGATGCATCTTTTGTTGGTTAATCAGATTGATTGAATCTAGGAAAGAATCAAGCGTTTGGATTTCAATGATCTCAGAATTTATAAACTTTGACTTGGGTGCATTTGTGATGTGCAAACTCGTCATTTCGAGAAGAGAAGAACTGACACTATTGCCCGCAACATTGATTTGGCGCACTTCATTTTCCGAACCTAGACCTATGTTATGTGCAGACCACATTCCATCAGCTTTTGCCATAGCTATGAGATCTTTGAATGGTGCTTTTAAGGGCTCAAACGAATAGATAAGACCCCGATAACCTCCTTTACGAAGGCCGGCTCCATATTGACCATAGGAAGCGCCAACGTCAAAGACCACCTCAATTGATTTACTTTTGAGGTGCCTATTGACCACATTTCTCAAGTTTCGATTTGAATTGGTTAAATAAAGTCCAAATCTGCAAAGATAAAAGTCGTTTATCCAAGCAAGAAATTTTATGGCTTTTTGCATGGACACAGTCTACCTTGATGTCTTTCAAATGTGGAAGGACTTTAATTCCCCTCATTGTATTTCCAGCCTAGCCCATGTTATCCGGATACAATTTCCATGTGAGCTTAATCGACAAACTTAAACTAGCTTCAAGGTACCTAGAGAGTAAAGAGCGGAATCAACTTCTTAAGTTCATGTTTGTTTTTTTACTCTTGGGGATGCTTGACCTATTGGGGGTTGGAGCGATCGCGGCCCTGTCATTTATTTTTTTGAAATATGAAGCCACACAAGCCGTATTTCTCTTAGGTCAAACTTTTACGAGAGATGATTTGATTACCAATTTAATTTTATTGGGGTTGTTCATCCTGATACTTAAGAATATTTTGGGCCTTCTTTTGACTAATAAATTTTTCGGCGTGCTTGCCTCGATTGAGGCTCGTCTTTCATTTCTCTTACTACGCCTATCTATAAATCTAAAGCCGAGAGATTTCCTGGAACTAAGTAAGCAGTCTCTCCCCCGTACGCTGACCGAAGAAGTCAACTCCTTCATTAGTGGCATCATAGGTTTTTGTGTTCTCGCTATGGCAGACGCCGTTCTCTTGCTCGCATTACTTCTTGGAATTGGCCTGCTTTCACCCTTGCTGCTTGCTTCAATAGTCGTCAGCATTCTCCTATCCGCATTAATTTTACAAAAATATGTTGCACCACTTGCCTTGAGGAGTGGGCTATCCCTGAGCCAATCTCGAAACTCTGCAAGCGTCACGGTGATTAACCTAGGATTAGCTTCGAAAACTTTTTGGGTAAATTCTTCCTACGGTTCCGTTTTGGAGTACTTTAGGATTCAATCAGTCAAAGCATCAATTGCAAATTCCGAGACAAATTTTTCTCAGCAATTAAACAAGTACCTAGTTGAGTTCATAATGCTGATTTCTATAGGCCCATCATTTTTTGTGATAAAGATGTTTAGCCCAGGAGAAACCGTAGTATTAACAATTTCTGTTTTATTCGCTGCGACATTCAGAATTCTCCCATTGCTAATGCGATTTCAAGGTTCATTAATTACCATAAAATCTAGTATGGGAAATTCCAATAACTTATGCAACTTGCTTGAATTACATTCTCAAAGGACCAATGGCAAGGTCATAATCAAGAGTACAGACGAACTTAACTTTGTGAATGAGGTTGGAGATTGGGCCTTAAGGGGAGTGGAGCTAGATTATTCCCATACTCCCACCGAGGTTGTATTCAAAGGTTTCAATTTTTCTGTACCTCGAAACAAGTTAACTGTAATCACGGGAGCATCTGGAGTAGGAAAAACTACTCTAGTGGACTTAATTCTTGGAATCAATTCTTCGATGGGCGGCAGAATAGAATTCAATGTAACGAGAGAAGATTTGCGCATAAGTTATATGCCTCAAGAAATTCCAATCTTTAACTTGGGTTTAATGGAAAACATTGCTCTTGGAAAGTTTTATAATGAGATAGACGCTATCAAAGTAAGAAATATTTTAGATCAAGTTGGTCTTAAAAAGTTTATGCACTTAACATATATAAATTCTTCTTTAGAAGTTGATTTCTTGCGAAGCTCCTACAGTGGTGGCGAGCAACAACGATTGGGTCTTGCACGTTGTTTATACTCAAATCCAAATCTCATTGTCCTCGATGAACCTACGGCCGCACTAGACTCAGTAAGTGAGAAAAAGATCATCGAATTGTTAAGAAACCTGTCAATTGAACGCACAATTATTGTTGTATCTCACAGTTCCGATCTGATCCAGGCCAGTGATCACGTAATCGAGTTATAAATCTAAAGACAAATCAATTTCATTTAGGTTCTGATTTCAACTTGAAATTCAAGGCGAAGCATAATAATCAGAACTAGATGCTAATGATTAGTAGTATCCCAGTAGGAGCTCATTAAGTGGCTTGGGCCGGGATCGAACCGGCGACCTAACGATTTTCAGTCGTTCGCTCGTACCAACTGAGCTACCAAGCCAACAAAGATCTTGCTAGCAGTTGCCCACCAGTACGTATGGCACA
>Ga0164292_10000873_pt1 | contig 24148 bp, 21 predicted proteins | sample GEODES117metaG_FD_111486 | JGI IMG/M metagenome (GOLD analysis project Ga0164292, IMG submission 111486) | Eutrophic lake water microbial communities from Lake Mendota, Wisconsin, USA - GEODES117 metaG | ecosystem: Environmental > Aquatic > Freshwater > Lake | place: USA: Lake Mendota...
CGGATGGAAGTGCGCGACTGGGCGGATGGAAGTGCGCGATTGCACGGATGGAAGTGCGCGACTGGGTGGATTGACTAATTTCCTACGCGCCTGATGGAAGTAATGATAACCGGCGGTTGGAAATATTGACCCTGGTCGGGATAGCGTTGCTGGATCTTCCTGACCACGTCCATTCCTTTCCTGACCTTACCGAAGGCAGCGAAACCCTGACCATCTTTATTCCTTTTCCCACCGAAATCAAGAGCAGGCTGATCGTTGATACAAATGAAAAAGTTGGAAGTGGCTGAATGAGGTTGAGATCTTGCCATGGAGATGGTTCCATTTTTATGCAGTATGCCGGTATGGACGGTAGTTTCAAGATGGATCGGAGCGAAATCTTTGAGAGAATCAACATTCCCGCCCTGAATCACTTCGATCCGTACCGAATCGTTTGGCTGATTTTTCAGGGTAACCGAACGGAAGAAACTGCTGCTATCGTATAAATGCGCATCCACATACTTCAGGAAGTTCGCCACCGTAACAGGCGCCTTCTCAGGGTACAGGTCAACTTTGATATTTCCCATCGTGGTCATAATCATACAAGTCTGCTTCTTTTGCGCATATGCATTCGTTACAGCATATAGCGTTAGTACGACTAAGATCAATGGTCTCATTGCGCCATTTTTTTGTTATCGATTCAGCCTTCAATACGCTTGTAAACAGTCTGCGTAGCCCTCGCTTCTGATCCATCCGGACTTACGTTATAAGCCGTCAGCACAATCTCGTCATTCACTACTTCGATCTCCGTGCGCCAGCCCCATTTCTGATCCACTTCTGGAGTTACATATTCATAACTGCCCAACACATTCAGCCGCTCTGCATGCCGGATGCTTTCAGAAAACATGATCGCCGTACCGGTATGAAAACTGTCTACCCAAGTCATTTGATATTTTCCGGTTTCCAGGTGGTAACCTATGATGGCTATCCCTTCCAATGGCTTTCCGGCAAAACTGCCTTTATACTCATGCATAATGAATCGGCCATCCATGATCGGATACATACGGCCGCTTACCAGAGATTGATCAACCGGTTCGCCTGGTTCAAACCATACCGTGGTTATGCCTTCCCAATTACCTGTCAGTCTGCTCAACTGCGCGTGGGCGCCATCCGATTTCGAGGATTCAAACTTCTGGCTCATCGTACTTATTTTTCCAAATGTATATCCATCGTTGAAATAATACAATCCGAATTTTGTGTTGAGGAGAGATGCGTGCGACCATTGAGAGAACAGGCAAGAATTCGCCAAGTTAACCCAATAAAAAAAGGCTCCTTCGCAGGAGCCTTAAAATTATTTGTAACAAGGATATTAATATCTTTTATTAAATCCGCCGCTACCGCCGCTTTTGCTGCCGCCGCCGCCGCCATAACCGCCGCCGCTAGGCCTTCCGCCGCCACCGCCGAAAGATTTCCTTTCAGGACGCTGCTCACGTGGTTTAGCTTCTGCTACAGAGATGGTACGACCATCAACTTCTGCCTGGTCTAGTTCGGCAATCGCTTTCTTGGCATCTTCATCAGATGACATTTCAACGAAACCGAAGCCCCGGCTACGGCCAGAGAACTTGTCAGTAATAACTTTTGCAGAAGATACTTCTCCATACTCTGCAAAGATCTCCAGCAAATCCTGATCCTGGACTTGGAAGCTGAGATTGGACACGAAAATGTTCATTTCTAAAATTTAAATAGACTAAAAAGGAACTGACTAAGAGAACGATAAGACGGAGGGCAAGAACATTGCGAACGACTTACAGAAGCAAATAGGTCAGAACAATTACAATGCAAAGGTAATCATATAATCCGATACTGCAAGTTTAATCTTCATTTTCACAATTAATTAAAGAACCGGGAATGATCATATATCAATGGAGTCGTAAACGATCACTTTACTCCAGAGGGACGAGCATTCCTCAATGAATTGTAAGTGCAAAGGGTCAATCTGATAAGCATCCTGAGCCGCCCGGTCCTTGAACACATTCAGCCAGGATACAGCGTACGAGCGGTCGATCACCCCTCGTTCCGTATCCGCCGGCTGCCCGATATGGAACATATCGAGGTGCTTTACCGCACTCAACTTCTCCAACCCCCCTACCAATTTTGCCAGGTCTTCCTTGCTTTCCGGGTTCTTTAACCAGAAGTATACATGATGAACGAACATACTCTTTGTCATATCACTATAGGTTTTAAACAAGATACTGATCAGAAAAAAAGGCATCAAATCAGTCGGCCAAGCCTTCATTTTCTCTTGCTGAAATCTTTCACCCCCTCAACAATTTTCCTGGCCACCGCTTTATGAAACATAGGATCGATGATCTTTTTTTCTTCTTCCCTATTACTTAAAAATGCAACTTCAACCAGGCAATTGGGATATTCAACCGGACCACTCAATGCGAAATTAAAACTTCCCACATTACCGTATTCTTTCAGGCCCAACTCGAGCATTCTTTTTAGAACATCCTGCGATAAAGGCCTGAATCCCACGTACCTGTAAAATGTACTGGTACCCCTGATGCTGTCGGCCCCCGAAGAATTAAGATGAAGACTGATCAGCAGGTCCGGATTCTCCTTCCGCAACGCCACGATTCTTTCTTCCATGCTAAGCGTGGTATCGATTCGCCTGGTCATGTACACGTTCTTCACACCGGCTTTTTTGAATGCGCTTTCCAACTCCCTGGCCATCTTAAGGGTATAATCTTTTTCCAGCACCCGGCTCACAGAACCCGCCGCACCAAGGTTAGTACCACCATGGCCCGCATCAATCGCGATCTTCCATTTCTTCATACCCTCCGCGGGGGGTCTTTTGATCTTGATGAACAAACGCCTTTGCAAAGAATCGTAATAGATCGAATGCCCCCAATGCAGATCATGCTTCAGCCTGATGTGCACCCGCATCACGTCATCTTCAACCTGTTCGTACCAGGTATTCACGATCTCCTTAGTACTCCCGAGCTGCGTGATCCAATTGGTATTTGACGTAACTCCAAATATATCCACGGTGATCCCGGCCGGACCCATCACATGCTGGCTCCTGTAAGGCAGCTTTTCATCCAGCATAATGCTCACATAATCAGCAGCCGAGTCTCCAAATACCTTAAAGTTTGAACTGAGATAATAGGTGCGTGGAAATACTTCGGAAACCGCGCGAAGATTTGACTTGGGAATATAAGCCTCGTGGTTGCGCGACAATTGAACCTTATAATCTCCATTCACACTGTCCTTCACCCTGATGAGCACATTGGAATCCAGATACCCCATCTTGGCCCCGCCCAGCCTGTCGTCACCCAGCCCGTACTCCATATACGCCAACGCCCCCGTAGTTCTGAATAATTTCATAGGGGTCTCCTGTGCCGTCAAAAAAAGACCGGTTAACAGGCATAAAACACTGAACACTAATTTCATATCGGCAATATTATGTAAAAAAACTACGCAGACAGGATGAGTAAATTTACGAGGTGAGATATGCACTTTCACTGAATTTCGTTTCATCTTTTGAATGATTGTAATTCATAAGCAATATTTACGTTTAAAAGATGTGAACTGTTTTTATGCAACCCCGTGTGAAACTGATCTGATATGCAAGTTGAACAAATTGTAGGAGTCATCAGTATTCTTCTGCTGGTTTTATCGGTAGCAATGCTCATACTAAATATTAAGGAGGGGAAATATTCATTTGCTGCACTTGCAGTCTACCTTTTCCAGATTATACTGATCAACCTCTTTGCTGTCAAGATCCTCCAACCCAAAGGGCCTACCGCCTATTATGCCGGATTGCTTAACAATCTTCTCGACGCGCCGTTGATGCTTATCTTCCTCCTGTACTTTGCTAAAATTGAAAAGGCAAAACAATGGATCAAAATGGTGCTGGTTTCTTTTATTGCCTATGAACTCCTGATATGGGCGGTGCTCGGAATGAACCATAAAACCCTGATCCTGATCATCGGACCGGGACTGTTCATTGTCACTGCCTTCTCATTTTACTTTTTTGTAACCCTGATGAGGATATCCAACTTCAAACGAAAAGATGTAGGCATGGGATTCATTGCAGGAGGATTGGTGTTTGCTTATCTCTGCTTTCTATTCATCTATGTGATCTTCTACATCATGAGATCACCTCATATCAAAGACATCTACACGATATACCATATTAGTTTCATTATTTGGTGTCTCACGCTCATTATCGGTATGTCCCTGATTATGGATAAAAAAGCGAAGCCCACTATAAGCGCTCCAAATCGTAGTAAGGAAGATCCGAACGCCTTCCAGTATTTATAAAGAATGGGGAATCCCCGCTCCAATACCTGCACGAGAAGCCAATGGTTCCAGTACAAAAAAGGCGGCACCCCAGGGGATACCGCCACGATCATGTTCCGGTTATACTAACCTAGAACGGATATTTGTTGGCACTGATCAACACCTCAGCGACCCTTCGCCTGGCATCTTTGCTATTAAAAGGCTCAGCCTTACTGAAACGTTTAACGCCCAATAACATCATCCTTTGCTCGTCGCCAGACGCGAATGCGTTGATGGCGTCTTTCCCGGATTTATTGATTCGGTCTGCCGCGTCGTACAAATAGGTTTTTGCCATATCTGCAAACACTGAGGCTCGCGGATCGCCCTTCGATGCTGCTTTCATTGCCCGAAGCAGTCCACTTTCGGCATGGAATACTTCAATGGACATATCCGCGATGTTCATCAGGATCTCCTGCTCTGATTCAAGTTGCATCATGAGCTTCTGCGCCGCCGCTCCAGCAACTAAAAGAATGGTTTTCTTCAGGCTACGGATCAGTTTTCTTTCAGACGCAAATGGCGCATCGTCCACGTCACCGAAATCAGGAATGCTCATCAGCTCTTTCTGAATGGCCATGGCGGGGCCCATCATATCCAAACGGCCTTTCATAGCGCGCTTCAATACCATGTCCACGGTAAGTAACCTGTTGATCTCATTGGTTCCTTCATAGATTCTGTTTATCCGGCTGTCGCGATACGCACGTGAAATATTATACTCCGCACTGAATCCATTTCCACCATGCACCTGCACACCTTCATCCACCACATAATCCAGCAATTCACTTCCGAATACTTTCAGGATGGCACACTCGATGGCATATTCTTCCGCTGCGCCCAATAAGGCTTCTGCATCAGACTGGCCGCTGCTAAGTAACTCCTGCTCCTTCACTTCAACCCAGTTTGCGGTACGATACAATGCAGTTTCTGATATCCATACCCGGATGGCGCTTTCTGCCAGTTTGTGTTTGATGGCTCCAAAATTCGCGATCGGTTGCTTAAATTGCTCCCGCGTATTGGCGTATTGGACGGTTACGTCGAGGGCTCTTTTTGCGCCGCCTAATGTTGCTGCGCAGAGTTTCAGCCTGCCTATGTTCAAAATGTTGAATGCGATCACATGACCTTTCCCGATCTCACCGAGCACATTCTCCACGGGCACTTTGCAGTCCTGAAAATAAAGCTGAACCGTAGATGAACCTTTGATGCCCATCTTGTGCTCTTCCGGACCCTGCGTAAAGCCCTCGAACCCTCTTTCCACAATGAATGCAGTGAACTTATCACCATCCACTTTCGCAAAAACAGTATACACATCTGCGAAACCGCCGTTTGTGATCCAGCATTTCTGTCCGTTCAGGAGATAGTGTTTTCCATCATCGCTCAACTTCGCAGTTGTTTTAGCGCTAAGGGCATCAGAACCGGAGTTGGGCTCAGTGAGTCCATATGCGCCTTTCCATTCGCCGGTTCCCAGCTTCACCACATACTTTGTCTTTTGTTCCGGTGTTCCGAAATACAGGATGGGAAGGGTGCCGATCCCCGTGTGTGCTGCAATGGCCACGGAGAAAGAATGACCGCCACCCAGGCCTTCGTTCACGATGGTTCCGGTGATGAAGTCTTTTCCGAGGCCGCCAAGATCTTCAGGCACGGATGTACCCAATAAGCCCTGCTCGCCGGCTTTGTCCATCAGCGAAGGCATCAGGCCCGGCTCCAGATTATCGATGCGGTCCAAAATAGGATACACTTCACTGTCGAGGAACGAAATGCACATATCCATGACCATTTTCTGCTCCTCGGAAAAATCTTCCGGCGTGAAAATGTCATCTGGAGTACTTTCTTTGATCACCCATTCAGCGCCTTTCAATGCATGTTGAGTTTGAATCTCCGTAGTCATATTGCTTTATTTTAATATGATAAATTATACAAGGTTGTCGTACACCCTCTGCAAAACCGACTTACAGAGGTCAATGTCTTTAGCATCAACTCCATCCAGGGCCTCGTTCAGCGTCTGGTTGGCCAGTTCCATGGAGTGTTCCTGCAGTTTCCGTGCCGTTTCCGTTAGATAGATCAGGTTCCGCCGCCGGTCTTCCTTCGAAGAGATCCTTCTCACCAGTTTCAATTTCTCCAGGTTATCTACCAGCCTGGTAATGCTGGGCTTATCCCTGAATGTGGCGTTGCAAAGCTCCTGCTGGTTCAGGCCGTCCTCCTTCCACAAATGATAAAGCACACTCCACTGCTCGATGGTGATCTCTACCCCATTTTGCTTAAAATTCTTCTGCAGCCGCCTAGCAATGGCGGTAGACGCCTTTCCAGTGATAAAGCTGTATAACTCTCCCCTCTTAAATTGGTTGTTTGGCATATTGTTAGTTATGCAACTAATTCGAAAATACAAAAATTTTTTGCTTCCAAAGGGAAATTTTTAGGGCAGGGGGTGTTTCCCTGGTCGCTTTAACAGTTTCTTGAAAAAACATCCTGATACGCTGCTTCATCAACCTTTGATTATTTTGCAGCTTCTGTTGGCGCCATGCATTCCCATTTCATCCCATACAAAGATTCAAACATCCACTACCGCTATTCCGGAAGTGGCCCCAATGCAGTACTTTGCTTTCATGGCTTTGGTACGTTTGCGAAAACGTTCGACTGGCTGGCAGTGCACGCACCCGAATATACCTTCATCGCATTTGATCTGCCCTTTCACGGCGAAACCACTTGGAACAACGGAAAAACTTTTCTGCCCGGCGACATGATCGAGATCATTTCCCTATGCCCGCATATCAAAAACCCAAAGTTCTCGTTGATGGGTTATAGCATGGGTGGCCGCATATGCCTCCAACTGCTGCAGATGATCCCGGCTCGGGTAAATAATCTCATACTGCTTGCCCCCGACGGCCTGCACCTTAACCCCTGGTACTGGTTTGCTACCCAAACTTCCCTTGGGAACAGGTTTTTTAAACACGTGATGGAACATCCGCAACGCTTTATCAATACACTGAAAAAAGCATCTTCCTACAACCTGCTCAACAAGGGGGTAACGAAATTTGTGGACCGTTATCTGGAAGATGACCATATCAGAATCCAGGTCTACCAGGTATGGACGGCATTCCGAAAGTTCAAGCCCAACCTCAGAAAGGTGGCCCAACTGATCAACCAACACAATATTCCCATACACCTGATCTATGGAAGATATGATACGATCATTCCCCAAACTCCCGGAGAAAAATTCTTCCACGGGCTGAAGACCAGAAAAAAAATGGACGTGCTGGATACCGGACACCAGATACTTCATGTCAGGAATGCCCAATATATAGCAGAAGCTTTTAATCACCGATATTGATCATCTTAGCTATCATATCTGTTTTCTATCTTCTTCTGCTGATCGGCTACACGATCCTGTTAGGAAAGTACAGCGAATACTTCTCAAGGCTGATTGAATTTGAGCCCCGGGCTACCCCCACCATCAGAACGTCCATCATTATCCCGGCACGCAATGAAGCCAGCAATATCAATGCATGCATCAATGCCCTTCAAAGTCAGGTCTATGAACCGTATGAGGTGATGGTAGTTGACGATCATTCGGCCGACAATACGGCGCAGCTCGCATCAGAAAAAAATGTACGCGTGATCCGCATGAAAGATGAATCGTCACAGACCACGATAGCGTTCAAAAAAATGGCCCTGGCTACCGGCATCCGGTACGCCACTGGCGAGATGATCCTGACAACCGATGCCGATTGCATGGTGACCGAAGGATGGACCAGGATCATGGCAGGAAGACTGCAGGAAACCAATGCCGTCATGGTAGCCGGACCAGTTCGTATGGTCCCGGGGAAATCTTTCCTGTCAAAATTCCAATCCCTGGATTTTGCCATCCTGCAGGGGATCACCGCAGCATCTGTACAAGCTGGCTTCCATGACATGTCGAGCGGCGCAAACCTCGGCTACCTTAAAACAGCTTTTGAAGAGATTGACGGATTTAAAGGCATAGATGACATTGCTACGGGCGACGATATGTTACTTATGCAAAAATTCAGCGAAAAATATCCTGGCCGCATCGCTTATGCTTTTAGTTCAAAAGCCATCGTGGACACCCGGCCCGAACCTTCCTGGAGTGCATTTTTAAAACAACGGATCCGCTGGGCCAGCAAGGCCACACGATACCGTGATCAGAAAATATTTTACATCCTTCTATTAGTATACCTGCTCAATGTTTCCCTGTTGCTGTTGCTGATCATGGCGTTTTTCAGTCCGCTCAATTTCATGGCATGCCTGATCGCATTTGCCTTAAAAATATTGGCAGAGTGGGCATTTGTAGCCAATACGCTCAGATTCTTCGGCCTTAAAAAGCTTTTGCCCCTGTTCCCGTTCGCACAACCTTTCCATGTGGTGTATACTGTTTTGTCCGGCACCTTTGGGCAGGCAGGACCGGTAGAATGGAAGGGCCGAAAAGTAAAATGATGTTATATTGGGGAGTGCAAACAAACGCCCTTCTATTCACCGCATTTAAGAAACTCAAACGCAATAAGGCTGCGCTGGCAGGACTTTCCTGTATTTCCCTCAGCGCACTCATAGCCATTTTTGCATACTGGATCGCACCCGATCATTCCCCCAATGCAAACAGGATGATCCTCGAGATCAGCGGCCAACCCCCCGGGTTTACGATGAGTTACCTGAAAATCCCAAAAGCGGAAATCAGGAAAACCAGCTTCATGGAAAGAACCCTGTCTGGCAAACCGGATGACCACACCTGGATCCCCATCGTATCCTATTCTACCAATACCGATAGCGTGATCGTGCAGAAATATGTTGACGAAGGGATCACAGAACAACTGGCCTTCGCATCATCTTCCATATCCAAAACACCAAACTTCAAAATCCACGACCATATCGAAAAAAGAACGCACTGGCTGGGCACGGATAAGTACGGTCGTGATATCCTCAGCAGGTTGATCGTAGGCACTCGCGTAAGTTTGAGTGTAGGCAGCATTGCCGTTCTGATATCACTCACCCTCGGCATACTGTTGGGCGCGCTCGCCGGATATTACCGGGGAAGAGTTGATGATCTGATCATGTGGTTTATCAATGTAGTGTGGAGCATTCCCACCCTGCTGCTGGTATTTGCCATCACACTGGCACTCGGAAAAGGATTTTGGCAGGTATTCATGGCCGTTGGCCTTACCCTTTGGGTCAGCGTGGCGCGAATGATACGCGGACAGGTTTTCGGCATCCGGGAGCTCGAATACATTGAGGCCACCAGGGCGCTGGGATACTCGGATGGCAGGATCATCTTCAAACACATCCTGCCGAACGTAATGGGGCCCGTAATGGTTATGGGTGCATCCAATTTCGCCACTGCGATCGTGATCGAAGCAGGCCTGAGCTTTCTTGGTGTAGGTGTTCAGCCGCCTCAGCCCAGCTGGGGTTTGATGATCAAGGAGAACTACAACTTTATCATCACCAATAATCCCATGCTCGCGATCGTACCGGGTTTAGCGATCATGATCCTGGTTCTTTCCTTCAACCTCCTTGGCAATGGGCTGCGCGATGCGCTCGACGTAAGAGCCTGATCCTGCTGCCACCAACAGGCCGGCGCAGATATAAAAAACAGATCCGATCTTATCTGTTTCGATGAGATCGCTCAGGAAGATCAACACCCCGATCATGGCCAACAGCGCTCCAACGAGCAACATCAGGCCTTTTACAAAAACATCACGACTTCGCAGGTAAAGGCCCTGGGCTGTCAGCAGCATGGTAATGTAAAGCGCTGCAAACAGCAACATACCCGGCACACCCTGTTCCGTGAGCAGGAGTAAAAAATAATTATGAACAGTGGATTTCTCCGGATTATTACTCACATAGGTGGTGAATTCATTTACGGTGTACGACTTATACAATGGATAAAAGCTATTGGGCCCCGAACCGGTCACCCAGTTTTCTTTAACCATATTCACCGCCGCGATCCAGCGATAAAACCTTTCCATGGTAGAAAGATCCTGCATATTATAAGTAGCCTCCATATGCTCATCGAAAGATCCGTGATAAATGGTGCGCTCATAAACAGGCCGGAAATTTAAATATCGATTGTTATCCAACAGCCATGCGCTTATGCCTATGATAACCGCTGATGCAGCCACGATCAACCAGGAAAGTCGTCCTTTTCGTATAAAGTAAACAACCACAACGGCAGCCCCCATAGCCAGCCACGCGCCCCTGGAATACGAAAAGGCCAGTGCTCCAGCCAACACCAACAATACCGGAAGCCAGCGTTTGCTAACGCTTCTAAACATGGCAAAGCATACCGGGATCATACAGACCAGTAATGCCCCGTAGTTTACGTGATTGCGAAAAAAGGGCTTGGTCACCTCATTGGCACTATCGAACCTGAAACCATCCAGGCCATGCCTGATCAAGATCACCAAAACGGTAAATGCCATCGGTACAAGCATGAAAAACGCTGCCTTTGCAAGATCTGCCCTGGTCTTGAGGAACAACACTGTTCCAATCACAAACGGAATGATATACCAGATCTTGGCGACAAAATATTTTATAGAAACAACGGGCAATTCAGAGCAGGCTACCGTCACCAGGGTCCAGCACAGGGACAGGACCAGTATTTTCATGATGGGCTGCGAAAAAATCCCGCTCAATACATCGCGGTTCCTGACGATGATGAATATGATCAGGGGCGTTAAGAGCCACATCAGGGTTTCATCTGGAAGGTCAGTTCCCAGTGCAGGTGTGATTTTAAATTCAGTAGATAATGGGATGGTAAATAATAAAAGAAAATAAAAAAACCGGGGATTACTCAGGCCCGATATCACGATCAAAAGAATGAATGGCAGGAAGAGGATCAACAGTTTCCCGGTTAATATGGCCGCCGCCGTTGAGAGCAGAAACAACATTAAAAACAGGGAGGGCTTGTTAACGGCTGCTTTTAGCATTTTTCAAAAAAATCGTGTTTAACAGTTCAGGGTCATCGGACAAAAACTCACTGTAAAATCGGGGGACCATCTTGCTACACGGCTAAAAAACTAAGCATCTCCATTTCTCGATGCCGCGATCCATGCCAGTATCGTAAACAAGGCTATGAGGAAGGTTGCCAGCACATTGAGCCAGATCACGGGTCTGTCTGCCATGATTGAAACAGCAGGCTTCTCCATCACAAAAAAAGCAGCAGGAGGATTGAGTTTGGTGACCTGGTATTCCGAGATCTTGCTTTTGATCACTATATTCTCTGCACGCATCACCAGTGAACTGTCCAGCCTTACCAAATTCTCCCTTGCCCTCAATTCCTGATTCAGATTGTTGATGGACCTCTCATAGTAAAGTTTGAACATCTCATCAAACACCTGCTGGGTTTTGCCGATCAGCGTATTGGCGATCAGTTCGGCAGTTGCCGGATCTTTGTCCCAAACACGAAGGCGAAGCTCCCCGTATTCGGATCGTTGAAGTTTGATACTCCGCTCCAGTTTTTTCTGAGCCAGGGACTTTGCGTTCTTCCTGCTATCCAGACCATAATGTCTGGCCAGTTTCAAGCTATCAGAAACATTGTTGATCACTGCAGAAGAATGCATGGTCGCAAAAAGCCTGTCCAGGTCCTCCGCGTTTCCATAGGCCGAATACAGCTCCTGGATATTGTTTCCGAACAGCCGCTGCTTATCCATGAGTTTTGAATTGGAGGGTAGTAGTGATGCTTCCGACAAGTACTCGGAGGGCATCAACAGGCTGATGATCAGCGCGAGCAAACTGGCTCCCGCTGTGAAGATCAGGATGCTCCATTTTCTTCGTTTAACGTCCTGTAAGAAATGATCGGCCATGCGATGTTTTTATAAAATTAGCCATTTAAAAATCAGGATCGATATCAGCAACAACGTAAGATATAAGAAGGCATCTGTCATCGGTAACCTGATCTTTGTTTTCCTGGCCGCAATATAAGCAACACCCGCGGCGAATAGAGATTGAGTTGCAACAGCGGTCCAAGCCGCGCCTTCATTGCCGAATGCGGGGATGATGAATACATTGAGCGAAATATTGAGCAACGCAAAAAAAGCGCTGATGCCCAAAAAAGTTTTTATATGCCCCGTTGCCGTGAGGTGGGTGCCATAGACCTGAATCACTGCCAGTGCGGGGAGGCATAGCAGCAAGATTCGGATCACCACCGATGCTTCGGGCGCTCTCGCGTGGTAGAGCAGGTTGTTGATCTCATCGGCCAGGAACCAGCCTGCCGTTGCTATAACGATCGCGGGCACAAGAAGGAAGTATAGGCAGACCCTCAACACCAACTCGGAAGCCGCTTTGTTTTGCCAGTTTCTTGAAATATATGGAAGCAGGAAACCTGCCACGAGGAAGCCCATCATATTTACCGCGTCTGTCAAACGAAATGCGGACGCATATACCCCCGCGTGATAATCGCCATTTTCAACCAGTCTTTCCACCATGAAGCCATCGGCCCGGAACAGGGCCGTCATAAAAAAAATATTCAGGGCAAAAGGCAAGCTCGACTTCAAAATGATACCGCTGTCTATATTGAGCCTTACCATGAGTATATCTTTCCTATGGCGGTAAAGGAAAAAAATCGCCAACCCTACAGAGAGTACCATTCCCCCGATCTGGATCATGACGAAACGGTTAATGGTAACACCGCCGCTCATACCCGGCCACAGCAACAACCACCCCGTAGCCACGATCACAAAGATCTTATCAGTGACGGAAAGCCATGCATCCTGATTGAACTGCTGTGCACCGGAAAGGTAAGCCCTGAACAGGAGCAGAAAGGTGGTGAGCACCTGCATCACCATGAGCATGCCCAGTAAGGACCAGTTCGCCACGCCCGTAAAAAAAGCCACCAGCATGACCACCAGCGTAAACAACAGGCTCAACAGAAGTTTGATGGTGAATGCTTGTGATGCAAGCATTTTAACGTTGTTGGGTTCTGCGGAGAATTTGCGGTTGAAATAGGGCGTGATGCCCAGGTCCAGCAGGAACTGCATCATCATGCAAAGATTCAGTAGCGCGAAATAATTACCATATGCCTCCAGGCCGGTAACGTTCTGCACTTGCCTGTCGATCCCGAATACCCAAAGGGGCTTTATGATCAGGTTGAGTATTACGAGCAGTAACAGGGAACTGAAGAAGGGCTTTACATGGTCGAACAGCTTCATGGCTGGAGTAATCGGGTCACCTGCACGTTCCGGTTGAAGCTTTCATCCAGGGAGATAAAAGTTTCCGTACGCTCGATACCCTTGATGTGCTGCAGTGTATCGTGAAGGATGAACCTGAGCTGGTTGATGTCCTTACAAACTACTTCGAGGAACATGCTGTAGTTACCGGTGGTGTAATTCAGACGAATGATCTCAGGCACTTTTTTCAATTCCTCAGCAACCAGATCATACAAGGAACTTTCTTTAAGGTATATGCCCACAAAAGCGGTGATATCATAGCCCAGTTGTTTGAGATCTACGTTCAGCTTTGTACCCTTAACAACACCCAGCTCCTGAAGTTTTTTGATCCGAACGTGGATGGTTCCGCCGGAAACAAAAAGTTGTTTGCCCAGGTCGGCGTACGAAATACCAGCATCTTCCATCATCGCATGGATGATCTGAAGATCGAGTTTATCTAAATTAAATTTAACGGCCATTTATCAATCGTTTTTTAATATTTTCTACCTAAACCGCTAATATATTGAAGATATTCTGATTTTTAAAAAATTTTCTTGCTATTATCGTAATAAAAAGGCGAAATCCTTTAATATTGCAGCCGCAAGTTCAACACACACTGTGGGGTGATGAAACTTTGGCAGACATACCCTCTTGTCTCGGGGGTGGGGGAAAACGGATAAACATTGCATAACGCCAGTGACTCTGCAGGGTCACCGACTGGGGTTGACCACCTTATCGGAGAGAGTTGCTTCTCTTCGCGATGTTCGATGGCTAACGTCCCCGTGGAGGTTCGAATCCTCCCCCTACAGCAGTAAGAAATGTGATTAATGTGGTGAATGTGGGAATGTGAGAAATTTTGGAAGGCTCGCCGGTGGCGGGTCTTTTTTTTGTGGTATGGTTGTACGTAATCGGTACTTGCCTGCAGGCTAGGTGAGATTCGTGAAGTCGCAAACCGCCTTCGCCAATCCGCTAATCCGCCAATCCGCTAATTTTTTTTCTGGGCCAGATCTTACTGAAAGTGAAGGCCAGGCCCCAGGTATTGTAGTACCCCCATTTGTTGTCCCAGACCAGGGCTGCCCCTACTTCCCAGTTTCCGGGAATATGAAAGCCGTATTCCACGCCTAAACGGGTAAGGACAAAATTATGTCCCTTGGCGAATTCCCCACCAATACCTCCTAATATCTCAAACCGCTTACCCGCCTTATATATCGCCACGGGTACCAAAGTGACAGGTTTTTCCCGTTCAAATTCCACGCCCTCATTATTCTCGATCACAAAGGTCTCGAGGATCAGATCACTCTGTATTCCAACGGCCCATTTATCAGACACCCAATGATCGAAATTGAGCGACCATGAAGGCACCACCAGCCACTCCCGCTTACCATCAACCAGCCCCCGTGACACATGGGTATGACCCAGTCCCAACGTTAACCTGTTTGCGCCTTTCATGCCATGGTGCTCATGCTGTTCGTGAGGCTCATTTGTTTGAGCATGCTCCTGTGCCTTCAGATCAAGCACCAGAAGGGCTAAGGCAACCGCGATGACTATCCTGTACATGGTTGTTTCGTTTTGATTAATGAGCTGAAATTACGAAGCTGTAACTCCCCAGTCCCAACGGGTTTGTCTTAAAATCCCAGATCCATGTACAAAAAATTATGGCCTCTTGTAGATCGTCTCCCCTTCCTTGATCGTCTCCAGCACTTTAATGTCTTTCAGCGTCATTGGATCCACTTTCAGCGGATTCTTGTCGAGCACCACCATATCCGCAAGCTTACCCGCTTTCAGGGAACCCTTCGTATCCTCTTCGTAATGCTGCCATGCACCCCATGAGGTGATCGTTTGCAATGCCTGGTAAGGAGTTAGCCGCTCATCAGCGCCCATCACCGTACCAGCCCGACTGACCCGGTTGACCGTGGTCCAAAGGATCATCATCATATTGGGAAAAGCAACCGGCGCATCCGTATGGCTGGTCACATGCAATCCCTTCTTTAAAGCTGTATTGATTGGACTGATCTTTTGGGCTTTATCCGGACCTACGATCTTCTTGTACCAATCGCCCCAATAGAATGTGTGCATCGGGAACAGTGATGCAACTACATCATACTTTTTCAAACTGTCCAATTGGTTCATGTTGATGAACTGGCCGTGGATTAACACCGTACGCCTGTCTTTATTCCCGTATTTGTCTGCAGCGTATGCAACTCCCTTCAACATCTGATCGATCGCTGCCTCTCCATTTGCATGCACCATGATCTGGTAGTCATTTGAAAATGCCGTGTCGTAGATCTTCAATACATCTGCATCATCAGGGATCACAGGATAACCGTTATATGATTTACCCTGACCATCAGGCGGTAGGAGGTATGGAACATGACGCCACGCCGTACGACCCTGTGGTGAACCATCTAATGTGAGCTTGATGCCTGCAATCCGGTAGCGATTACGGTAGATTTTACCATACCATTTTGTACGAAAAAGTTCCGGTGCAGTATAGTCGATATAAGAAGCAATATCCAACTTCAGTTTTCCACTTTCTGCATAACTCGCGATCGCTGCATGCTGTGAGGGCAATGCCCGGCCCTCCTGTACCGAGGTATGACCGAAACGCGCAGCCAATTCCTGACCTTTATCGAGAAAAAATTCAGCATTCTCTGAAGAGGTTGGACTAATTGCCTTAGACATCACCGGAATGGCCGCCAGCTCTTCCAATACCCCATTCGGCGTTTTGCCGTCTTTCTCCCTTCGGATCACACCGCCTTCCGGATTCTTTGTAGCCGCAGTGATGCCTGACTTCTCAAGCCCCTTCGTGTTCATCACACAGAAATGCCCGGAAATATGGATCACCACAACCGGCGTGTCTTTGGAAATCTGATCTAACTCTTGCCGGGTCGGGAATCTGTTCTCTTTTAAAACGGCATCATCAAAGCCCATACCTGCGATCCAGCCATTGGTCTTACTGAGGTCAGCGGCAGAAGACCATTTTCTGGTAATTGAAATAAGACTGGGTATATCATCGCATTCTCCATCAGGGCTCGCCAGTAAAGTGGCAGTTACCGCCTGGGCACCAAAGCCGAAGAAATGCGCATGGCCATCAAAAAAGCCCGGCAATAAGGTGCGGCCCTGGAGATCTACCATTTGGTGGGCTTTCCCCGCCTGTTTCATGGCTTCGTCTTTTGAGCCGACAAAAAGAATTTTGCCGTCCTTCACTACAATTGACTCTGCATACTGGGCGCTGTCACCCTCCATGGTGATGATGTCACCCCCATAATACATAGTGGCGCCGCCTGCTGTTTTATCCGCATTGGAAGATGTATTACTTCCACATGCAATCGTAAAAAAAAGCATTCCGATCAACAAAAGGTTTTTCATCACTTATGTTTTAACTGTTAAGTATTCGAAAGCTATTACAATATATTCTTTTTTTCGACTATATAAAATGATAGAGAAACACTACGTCTCCCGTAAATGCGTGCTTTGGCTGGTCTTTGATCTCAAGTTGGATGAATAAAGTTGCCTTTGTAATGCCCCGGAGGTTGATGATGGACTTGAGGAAAACCCTGCAACGGACTTCACTGTCAACAACCACGGCCTGGCCGAACTTGATCATTTCGATCCCGTAATTAACCTCCATTTTCAGGTTCTGCACGTCTACAATTTGCTTCCAGCAAAATGGAATGAGCGAGAGGGTAAGATACCCGTGCGCTATGGTCTTTTTGAACGGACTCTCCTTCGCAGCCCGTTCAGGGTCAGTATGTATCCACTGAAAATCCAGTGTGGCATCCGCAAACTTACTGATCTGCTCTTGTGTGATCTGATGCCATTCAGATACCCCGATCTCCTTACCTAAATACAATGCGAACTCATCATGACTTTGGATAACTACCATTAGGCAAATGTAATGGACTGATAATAGTATTCAATGACTTTGTCAGGTCTTTACCCGATCCTCTACTTTTTTCGCAGGTCAATAGTACTGCCTTCCTTGATCGTCTCAGGTGACGCTTATCCATGATATTGGCAGTGTATTAATTGATCGCCTGGTAAACTTTCGTTACGGGGTTCGAACGCTTAAAAAACTCAAGGCCCGTAGGCGTAATATTCGTCTCCCAGCAATACAATTGTTTCAGTGCCCCCAAGTCTTTCCATTGAGCAAGCCCCATATCGCTGATTTGAGTGCCAACCAGATTCAAATACTCAAGGCTTGTCAGCCTTCCGATCACCGCTGCCGAGGCATCCGTCATCTTCGAATGCCTGAGGTCCAGCCTTCTCAGATTTTTGAAGCCGCTGATATGCGCGATTCCCTGATCAGTAATGTCCCTGTCGGCCAGATGCAGCCATAGTACATTCTCCGCCACCGGTTTGAGCAGCTTCAGATCTTCATCTTTCAATGCCGGCATATTGATGGCACTGATCTCGAGCAGGTGGCTTCCATTTGCCACCGGCGTTACATGAAAGCCGATCTTAACCAACGCAACCAAAGCCAGTGAATCCGGGGCTTTCACTTCCGGCAATACTACTGCTATGGGCTGCTCGTTCTTTGAGGCGATAAATGGATTTATCGTATCATTTGCAATATGATCCCTGATCGGAGCAGTCGCCGAAGCACCGTGATGCACCCACCAATACAATAGCGCCAGTTCCTGCTCACTCAGTTGCTTCTTTCCTTTGGGTGGCATATGTTTCTCATCGTCCAGTTCCAACAGGGTTCTCTGAATGAGCAAGCTATTTTCTGCATCCCCTCTTTCCACCGCCACGCCATTCTTACCACCCTTCATCAACAGGGCGAACTGATCCATCCGCAAGCCGCCTTTGATTTTCTTCTCATTGTGGCATTTCACACATTTCTCTTCCAACATCGGCTGCACCAATGCGGAAAATATCGGCGTCATCGAAGTATCGCTGATGTTGGGCTTTATCCGCGACGTATCTTTTATATCGTCTTCATCTTGAAAAGCCATCAGACTTAAATAATCTTCCCCGTGCGTGAGGCTTCCGCCACGATGACCTGCTACCATCAGCAATACCATCGACACAAAAAACAACCCGTGATAAATTTTTTTAACCAAGGGTATCGATGGGGCTTTGATATGAAGTGGAATCAACAGGCCCGATGCCATGGTGAAAAAAATCGCAGGCCACTTGTGTTGGTCGACCGTTGCTTCTGCATACTCAGAATTCCAGGAAAGTATCCATCCCATAGCAGTAGCCAGCAGGGAAAAGATCAAGCTGACCACCAGTACAAACCGGATCAATTCATCACGCCCGCTTTTCAATGGCATGATATACTGGAAGATGAATGCCAATACAAAGATGCCTATGGGAAGATGGACTATAGCAGGATGAAGACGACCGATCAACTCTATCATCAGGCAAGAAGGTTGTGAACGACATGGCCAGATACGTCGGTCAATCTGTATCGCCGGCCCTGGGCTTTAAAAATAAATTTTTCATGGTCTATCCCCAGCAGATGCATCATGGTGGCCTGGAAATCGTGGACATGCACACGGTCCCGCACCACGTTGTGCGCAAAATCATCTGTCTCCCCATATACCATGCCCGGCTTCACGCCACCCCCTGCCATCCACATGCTGTAGCATCCCGGATGATGGTCGCGGCCAAATCCATCTGGGGTAAGCTTACCCTGCGAGAAGCTCGTCCTTCCAAATTCGCCACCCCAAATCACGAGTGTATCATCCAGCAGTCCCCGCTGTTTGAGGTCCTTCACCAACGCCGCAGATGCCTGATCAGTCTGCTTCGTGGCCCTCCGAATACCTGATGCAATGGAACCATGATGATCCCAGCCCAAGTGATACAGCTGTACAAAACGCACGTCCTTTTCGGCCAACCTCCTGGCCAATATACAATTGTGCGCAAACGTTCCGGGAATCAAAACATCTTCTCCATACATGTCTAAAATATGTTGAGGCTCATTCGACAAATCAGTGATCTCAGGAATTTCCATCTGCATCCTGTAAGCCATTTCATGCTGGCTGATCTGGCTCTCGATCTCCGGATCATGCCAGGTTTCATTCTGCAGGTGATTGAACCCCTTGATATAATCCAGCGCTTTCCTCCTGTCCATCCTGTCTGTCCCATTCGGGTTGTTCAAAAATGGGATGGGCTCTTTGGTAGACATGAACTGAACACCCTGGTGATGTGAAGGCAGGAAGCCACTGCTCCATGCGGCATTACTGATCGGTTGATCACCGCCGCCTTTCGACAACATCACAATGAATGAAGGCAGGTTATCATTCATACTTCCTAAACCATAACTCAACCATGATCCGATGCAGGGCCTGCCACTCAATTGATTTCCCGTTTGCGTAAAGATCAGCGCAGGCTCGTGATTGATCTGTTCCGTGAACATCGATCTTACAATGCATATATCGTCAACGATCGAAGCGGTATGTGGAATAATATCCGACAAATAAGTCCCATTGGCGCCGTACTGCTGATAACTGACAGCAGGCATCGCCAACGGAAAAGAATACTGATTGGTGACCATACCCGAAATCCGGTTCTTTCCCACCACAGACTCCGGGATCTCCTGCCCATGCATTTCATAGAGCTTTGGCTTGTAATCAAACAACTCCATCTGAGATGGTCCGCCGCTCTGAAATAAATAGATCACCCTTTTTGCCTTAGGCAAAAAATGGGGATTGACTAAGGGCCTGTTGATCTCTTCGGCCACCTGTTCCGCCAGGGGCTTGCTGCTATTCCTTCCACAACCCAGCAAACTGCCTAATGCCATACCACCGAGCCCCAATACAGATCCTTTCAGGAAGTCCCTGCGCGTTTTCTCAAAATGCCTTTTCATCAACTCATCCATGCAATGATCATTTTCTGGTGATAAATTCATCGGTGTTCATCAGCGCGAGCGCGGTGTTCGACATCGCCGCAAGCTCAATTTCCTTATCCGTATTCGCAGGCTTCATCCCTACGGAAAGTAAAGCCTTTGCCTTCTCCGGATTTGACTCAAATTTTTTCAGCTCATCGCTGTACATCTTCCTCATCAGGTCAGATTCTTTCTTCCCGGGTGATCTCCCTGTGACCAACCTGAATCCGTATGTCAATTGATCCTCTGTCTGACTCCCTCCTTCGTGCATCATCCGCAATCCGACAAAACGCGCAGCCTCTACGATTTGGGGATCGTTCAACATCGCAAGGGACTGCATAGGCGAACTGGAAACCTGACGTTTCACTATGCAAACAGAACGGTCTGGCGCATCGAAGATCTGCATGAAGGGGATTACACTGGTTCTTTTGCGCACCGTATAAATGCTTTTTCGGTAAAGATCTTCACCCGTTGAAAGCACATACTTGTATCGCCAAACCTTATCACTCAATTCTTCCCACAAACCTTCCGGCTGGTAAGGATACACACTGGGCCCGCCTTTTTTCGCAGAAAGTAGTCCAGACACAGCGAGCGCATTATCACGGATCATTTCTGCAGGATACCTGTACCGCGGATTTCTGGTTAGTAATTTATTCTCGGGATCTGCTTTTATGATGGCCGGATCAGTAACAGACGACTGCCGATAGGTGGCACTCATGAAAATGTATTTCATCAGGGCCTTGGTATCCCATCCGTTCTCTCGATACCGTATAGCCAAATGATCCAGCAACTCCGGATGCGTGGGCATAGCGCCCTGGCTGCCGAAATCATCTGAAGTAATGACGAGTCCCTTTCCAAAAATCAATTGCCAGATCCGATTGGCGGCCACGCGCGCTGTCAGCGGATTCTTCTGATCAAATAACCACTTCGATAATCCTAACCGGTTCTTTGGAAGATCTTTCGAAAAAGGAAGAATGGCCGTTGGTGTTGCAGGCTCCACTTTATCGGCCGGACTGTTATACAGACCACGACTTAAAACGAAGGTTTGTCGCGGTGAAGGCAGATCACCCATCACCATTACTTCCCTTACAGAATCATAGATATCACAAAGCGCTTTGCGCGTTTCAAATAATGCCGATGGCTTTACGGAATCTTTTTTTGCGTTCAGGGGAAATGACTTCTCACCCGCCAGATAGCCCACCTCGTTAAGCGTTAACGCATCGGAAAAAATATGGAACTCGTCAACTTCGCCATTTGGCATAGATCTGTCAAGGGATTTCTCCCCGAGGATAACCCCACTCAGCGCCCCCTTATGGATGCTGTAGTTCTGGCGAATATTTTTTACCAGCTGATCATATTTGGTAGTGGTTGAAACTTTCTTCCCATTGATATAGATGGCAACCCCGTTTGCCTTGCTGCTTCCATCATAGCTCACCGCCACATGGGTCCACTCATTCAGCTTTACGGGATCTGTAGCCATCACACTTATGGCATCATGGGGGTAATTATGACTCAGCCTGAAATTCAGTTTATTGTCGACCAGCAGCAGATCATATCCCTGGTAGCCGTAGCGGTGACTCTCTGAATGATAGAAAATGGTAGCCAGCGGATACACTTCAGGGACCTTTACCCAGAGGCTGTATGAGAAAGGCTCATAGCGCTCCCAATACCCCAGTTTCGTTGCAGGGAACATGACGCGCGTTTGGTCGTTATACTTGAGCGACTTCCCCGTTCTGCCCGTTCCAAAATCAGCTTTTCGGAAAACCGGATTGGTGGATTTGTCGGCCTCATTCACAAACAAAGATGTTTTTTCGTCTTTCACAATGGTCTTATCGAAACTCAACTTTGCCACTACTTTGGCAGCAAGTGATCTCGAGATCTCTGCTTCTCCCGCTACCTTCTGGCTGGCCACGTAGGCTGCGACCTTCTCGGCCTCAGCTTTTTCCAGCGATACGAGTTTGTTTTTGAGCTCCCTGATATGCGCATCCTGCTGCGAACTCGTTAACAACAACGTAGGCCCCGGAACCACCATATCATCTCCATAATTGGGACCCCCTTTTTCAAACGTGCTATTGAAGAATGCAAACAGGGAATAGTACTCTTTCTGGCTCAGGGGATCATATTTATGATCGTGGCATTTTGCGCAGCCTAAGGTCATGGCCATCATGGCTGTGCCCAGCGTATTTGTTCTGTCTGCCACATACTCCACCCTGAACTCCTCTTCGATAATGCCTGCCTCACTATTCTGTTTATGATTCCGGTTAAACCCTGTGGCGAGTATCTGTTCTTTGGTAGGATTCGGCAGCAGGTCGCCTGCCATTTGCCAGGTGACGAAATCGTTAAACGGAAGATTCCTGTTGTAGGCATTGACTACCCATTCGCGCCAGGGACTCATATCGCGGTGCTTATCATCCAAATATCCATGGCTGTCGGCAAACCTCGCAACATCCAGCCAGTAGGCCGCCATCCGTTCCCCGTAATGATCGGATGCGAGATATCCATCAACCAACTTCTCATATGCCTTTGGATCTTTGCTGGCAACAAAGGCGTCGATCTCTTCGACTTCCGGAGAGATCCCGCGGATATCGAAACTTAGCCTTCTGATCAGCGTTTCCTTGTCTGCCTCCGCCGCAGGCTTCAATTTCTTTTCTTCCATGCTGCTGAGGATGTACTTGTCGATGTCGTTTTTAAGCCAACCTTCTTCTTCTGTATCTGGCGCATCCTCTTTCTTCGGCGCCACAAAGGCCCAGTGCGGTTTATACTCCGCACCCTGATCGATCCACTTAATTAAAACGGCCTTTTCATACGGAGTTAATTCGAGGTGTGATTCAGGAGACGGCATCCGGTACTCCGGATCATTACTTAGGATGCGATGCACCACTTCCGATTTTGAGGGACTACCCGGGCTGATGGCTTTTAATCCTGATTCTGTTTTTTTGGCGAAAGCAAAAGACGCGATGTCAAGCCTTAGATCAGCCTTCTGCTTTTTAGCATCCGGGCCATGGCATAAAAAACATTTGTCAGACAATATTTTCTTCACGTCCTTATTATAATCGATCTGATCGGGAAGGCCCTGGTATACCTCAGCAACATCCGGCGGCATATCCATGTTGGTGCAGGCGATCATGAAAACAAGTCCTATGACAAAAAAATATTTCTTCATATTGATTCCCTTTGATCGGGATGAATACAATTGGGTCTTTAAATAAGGGGGGACTATGCTTCCCTCCTTAAACTTAGGATAATTTCAGACGCTATGTAACGAAATCGATTTCCCTTGTCAAACCCGCTCTCTTTACCCGCAAAACCTGATAGTTTTGTACCTTGACGGCAGAACGGACATTTAATTGATGAAAACATATCTTTTCTTCGCCACCCTATTTTTTTCGATTCTTTGCTGCCAATTTGCCCCTGCACAGGAGATCCACATTGCCAAACACGGTAAAGACTCCAATTCAGGGTCTAAGGAAAAACCACTGGCCAGTTTCGAAGCGGCAAAAACAATGGCAAGAAATTTAAGGCGCGGAAAACAAAACCCGAAGATCATCGTGCACCAGGGGGTCTATGACCTGAACAAAAGCTTCGTGCTAAACAAAGAAGATGGAGGTGAGCAAGGCAATCCGGTCATATGGGCTGCCGCACCCGGAGAAAAAGTCCACATCACGGGTGGCAAGTCGTTACCAGCAGATCTATTTAAGCTGGTGAAAGACAAGAATATCCTTGCCCGGCTTGATCCCGCTGCCCGAAAACAGGTTCGGTGCATCGATCTTAAAAATATCGGCATTACAAATTTCGGCAGACACATACAATACGGTCATGCATTGCCGGTAGTTCCGGCGCCCCTTGA
>Ga0164292_10000874_pt1 | contig 24139 bp, 20 predicted proteins | sample GEODES117metaG_FD_111486 | JGI IMG/M metagenome (GOLD analysis project Ga0164292, IMG submission 111486) | Eutrophic lake water microbial communities from Lake Mendota, Wisconsin, USA - GEODES117 metaG | ecosystem: Environmental > Aquatic > Freshwater > Lake | place: USA: Lake Mendota...
CTTGCTCTCCACCTTGTTCTCGCTCTGGTTCTCCATCACTGCTCCGCCTTACGCAATTGTGGATCGATCACGCGATAGAGGATGTCGACGATGAGGTTCATGGTGATGTAAACGGTGGCCACCACCATGCTCACTCCCATGATCCCTGGAAGATCGAGTCCCACAGCGGCGCGGTATGCATACTGGCCAAGTCCTGGCCATGAGAATACGTTTTCGACCAGAACTGAACCTGCCATCAAGCTTGCAAAGGAGACGCCGGCGACGGTGATGATGGCTAGAAGCGCTGGGCGGAGTACGTGGCGGCGGATGACAGTGATCTCTGGCAGCCCTTTGGCGCGAGCGGTGCGGACATAGTCATTGCCGAGGATCTCAAGGATCGATGCGCGAGTGAAACGCGTCAATACTCCGAGCGCATAGATGGCAAGGACGATCGCAGGAAGAAGTAGATAAGAGAGCGCTTGCTGGAAGATCTCGATATCGCCAGCGATCAGCGCATCGATCGTGAAGATTCCGGTGACTTGGTTAGGCGCATCGACACCCGGATCCAATCTGCCGGTTCCCGGAGCCCAGCCAAGGACGAAGAAGAAGACGTAGAAGGCGACGAGCGCGGTCCAGAAGGTTGGCATCGATACACCCGTAAGACTGAAGACACGGATGATCTGATCTGGAAGGCGATCACGCGTGACCGCAGAGATCGTGCCAAGGATCAGACCTAAGACAAGTGCGATGACAACAGCAATAAGTGCGATCTCAACGGTTGCTGGGAAATATTCGCGAAGGTCTTCGACGACAGGTCTCTTCGAAGAGAGTGAGATTCCTAGATTTCCTTGACTCAAGTTCTGGACATATCTGATGTATTGGACTGGAACAGGTTGATCGAGACCGAATTCCTGCTCGAAAGCCGCGACGATCGTGGGGTCGCTATAGGCGCTCTGGCCGAGGTTTGCAGCGACAGGATCGCCTGGGACTAACTGCGTGATGGTGAAGGAGATGAAGGTCATTCCAAAGATCAAGAGAATGCTGGTGAAGACCCTCTTGATGATGAAAGGAAGGAAGCCGGTGCCACGAAGGACCCTCTTGAAAAAGGTCACTTGCTTGGGCACCGGCTTCCTCCTTGTCATAACTTGTCAGACGTCGATCGCCTGAGGTTTCAAGCCTTAGTTGGCTGGCTTTACCTCGTGGAGATTGACGGTCCAAATGACGTGAGGCGCAGCCCCGACGACATTCTTGTTGTGGACCAGGATCGATGCTGGCTGGAGGAGAGGAATAATCGGCGCGCGCTTATTCATCTCTTTCTGCCAATCGCTGAAGATCTTGGCACGCTTCTTGGCATCGGTCTCGACCGCTGCCTTTGCGCGTAGATCTTCAATCACCTTATCTGCACCGGTCTTCCAACCCATACGGAGACCGACCTTGGTCCCTGGGCTGAAGCTCTCGGTGTAGTTGGTGGAATCCGGCCAATCAGGGTTCCACAACCAGACGCCCATCTCTTCCTTGTTATCGCGGTAGAGAGGGAGCGAGACTGCCAATGGAGCACCTTCGAGCTTGGTCTTGAAACCAAGAGCGCGGAGGTCCTCATCGATGAGAGCAGCGACAGATGCGAAGAAGATACCGTTGACGGCACCTCCATCACCCCAGAAGCCGATCTTCACTGGTGTGTCCTTGATACCGCAGGCATCGAATGCTGCCTTAGCACGTGTGGTGTCTTGAACGATTCGATCCTTCTGTCCGAGTGAACCCGAGAACATGGTCGGGATCATTCCGGCTGCCTGGATCGCACCATCACCTGCGTAGCGGACGATCTTGTTGTAGTTGACGCCATAACGAACTGCCTCGACGCACTTCGCATTGGAAGTGAACTTAGTTGCGTCAGAGAAGGTTGAGTTCTGGCTCAAGTAGATGAAGAAGATCGCTCGGCCATTGCCTTTGACGATATTGACCTTGTTTCCAAGGTTGATCGCCTGGTCTGGTGAGAGATCTACTGCGATCGAGGAAGAACCCTTGATCGCATTGAGGCGCTGGACGTTGACTGGGACGTTACGGACGACGATGCGATCGTAGGCCGCAGGGGTTCCCCAGTACTTCTTGTTCTTCTCGAGTACGACCTCAGTGGTCAAGTTGAATGACTTGAGCACGTATGGACCGCTACCGACAGATTGGGTCTTGAGGAACTCAAGCGCCTTGTCTGCAGTGTTGGCATCAGCCGCGTCAGATGCACCGTTCGCCTTTGCCACCTTGCTGTTGAGAATTCCCAACGAAGGTGAGGTGAGGATCGCGAGAACCTGTGGAGTTGGAGTCGCCGTGGTGAGAACGACGGTCTTCGCATTTGGAGCGGAGACGGTGATTCCATTCATCAACGATGATGGATTGCCCTTGACGTTCTTGAGACGATTGAGTGAGAAGACGACATCTGCTGAGGTGACCTTGCTACCGTCAGAGAACTTAGCCTTCGGATCGAGGGTGAAAGTGAACTCAGTTGCGTTCGCATTCACCTTCCACTTGGAAGCGAGACCTGGGACCGGAGTTCCAGCATCGCCACCCTTGTAAGTAATGAGCGTCTCATAGAGAGCTCGGTTGATCATGTTTCCAGTGCCTTCAAACGAACGAGCTGGATCGGTTGAAGTCAACTGGAAAACAGTCTCAACTGTAAGAGTCTTGGCCGCAGCGCTTACTGGACCAGAGACAGCAACAGTCGAGACGAGCGCGATTGAGAATGCAATTCCCAACACTCGCTTGAAGGTTACCTTCATGTGCTGTTTGTCCTTTCAGATGTTCGGGTCATGCAATGCGATCACCCGAATCGATCACATTGCATGTCGAGTGGCGAGAGTCTGCCTATTCAGGAACCAGAAATCAATCATCAGAAGTGTTCGTCATCCGGACTGGGTCATGCCTTAGTCAGATAACGAAAGTATATAAAACGAGAACTGGTCAGTATTCCTACGGATCAGTTCGCGATGAGATCGGTCGTGAACTCGTTGATCTTTCGGCCACCGTTCTCTTCCACGACGATTACATCCTCTACCCGCACGCCGACGCGACCCGGCCAGAAAACTGAGGGTTCGATGGTGAAAGTCATGCCAACTTCGAGTGGGGTGTGATCCTCCTCGGAGATGTATGGGAACTCATGGACATCGAGTCCGATGCAATGACCGGTACGGTGACGGAACCAATCACCGTAGCCACCTTCGACAATGACATCGCGGGTCGCCTTGTGAACTTCGGATGCGAGTACGCCTGGTCGCACGGCGGCGATTCCCGCTGCCTGTGCATCCATCACCAAGTTGTATACCTTCTCGTATTCAGAGGTCGGATCACCGACGTAGATGGTGCGACCGAAGTCAGAGCAGTAACCGTCGATAACTGAACCGAAGTCGAAGGAGACTCCCATTCCTTCGACGAGTGGGTTACTCGTCCTTCGATCCGACGCGTCGCGAGTGTTCTTCGGTCCCATCGACCAGACTGCGGTATCGAATGACTCGGTCTTCGAGCCGAGATTGTTCATCTGGAAGTTGATCTCGCTCTTGAGGTCGAGTTCGGCAGTGCCAGCAAGGACTCGGCCCTTGACGTTATCGAGTACGCCATCGACAAGATGACATGCCTTCGTCATCAGCGCGATCTCCTGTGGCGTCTTGATCCGTCGGAGTCTGTTTACGACCTCCTCTGCATTGACGATCTCGGCATCGGGAAAGACCTTGATCAGATTCATCATCGTTTCGCTCCATGTGCGAGCCGATACCGCGATCCGCTTGACCTGACCGTAACTCTGAGCGACCTTGGAGAACTTCGAATAGGCATCATCGAGTTCGGCCACCGTGGTGGTGTTCGTATCGACCCCGTTGGGGGAATCGAACTCGACGATCATGCGAGGCAGGACGAAGTGAGGGTCGAATTTCGGATGGAGGAAGGCGCCAGCGACCCAGTGATGGGTATAGGCGACGTTGCCGAAGGTGACGACACGGCGTTCGGTACCAGTGAGGTAGTCAAGATCGGCTGAATGCTTCGGCAGGAAGATGAGGTCGATACCTCGCTCCTCCATCAAGGCATAGAGCTTCTTTCGGCGCTCCTTGTAGTCGAACATCTCTTCCTCTCCTCTTGACCCTTAGTTGATCCCTAGTTCTGTATCACGCTCGTGAGACTAGTGCGCTAGCGGCAATTCATCTTCGTGGTTATGCACCAGCTGCCAACCCTGGTCGAACTTCTTCCAGACTCCGGTGTTTCTGATCTCACGTGATGGCGCATCGGCATAGACGACGGTCAGGTAGTGGCGAGCGACTGCCATATCCCCGTAGATGGTGATCTCCGGTTCCGTAGCATCGATTCGCTCCACCTTGGGACCGCTTCCATCTTGTGGCCGGCGTGCGCGGACCTCATTGAGGCCTTTGAGACCAAAAGCGAGATTGCGCTCGTGTGAGTCCCAGACCGTGCAATCCTCATGGATGAACTGGTCGATCTTCGGTCTGTTCTTCTCGATGAAGCCCTCGTACATCGTAAGGACACCATTCCAGATATAGCGTTGATCGTCGTTCATCACTTGCTCCCCTTCGAGGTTGAACCTGCACGCGACCTACGTTCGTCGATCGCGACCAAGTCACTGGCGTCGCCGAGATACTCCAGTCGCTGCAACGAGATCGGCACATTCCCGTTGAGCCATAGATAGTCATGGAAACCTTGTATCGCGAAGCCATCGCGGAACTTCTCGATGGCATCGGAGTAGAACTTAATGATCTGGGTCTTTCCGATCTGATAGGTCAGCGCTTGACCGGGGCTTGAGGCGAAGAAGACCGCTTCGTCATAGGCAGTGCCATGATCCATCGGCACTTTCTTCTCCAAGTAGGCGGTCGCAGTCGGGATATCGATCTCCCCGATTGCAAGATTGACATCGACGATCACGCGCATCGCTCGCAACTTCATGAAGTTGTACATCAAGGTCTGCGAGTGCGGCGCATCATCGAAGAGACCCGCAGCGAGCATCAATTCTTCGTTGTAGAAGGCGATTCCCTCATTACTGCCGGAGTCGTAGTAGTGGCGACGAAGTGGGCGAGGGTGGCGCCAGGAGATCGCAAGCTGTTGATAGTGCGCTCCTTCGTGGACGATGCCGGCTCGAGTGTCGCGCGCATTGGCGATGTAGAAATAAGGAAGGTCGGCGTGAGGTGCCGGCACATAGGAATAGCCATCCTCATCGACGCGTGAAGGTCCGGTGAGGTCATCGGTGACACCCAGCCAACGGATCGGAACGAGGTAGGGCGGAATCGGCGCATTGAGATAGTGCTTCAAGGTCTCCGGCTGCGAGAGGATCCCCTCGCGAACGTAGAAGTCACGGACGCTCGCCTCAGCGCGCTTCTCATTGGCTACCTGCTCCTCGGCGCTTTGCGGAAGTGGTGTGACGGGCTTGTTGCGATGCTTGTTTCTGGCGAGTGATTCAAGCGTGACTGCTCGCTCCCACTCGATGAAGCCGACCGCTCGCATCTCCTCCGGCGAATAGGGAACGAGTGCGATGTTGTCGAAGAACCATTGATACATCTCTCGTCCGATCGCCTTGATCGGTGCCATGGAATCCTTCGATCCAACCAACCACTCGCGATATGCGAGGAAGGCCGAGATCGCCTTCTCGCTTCGAGTGGTCAACTCCTCTCCAAGTGATGCAGATGCTTTCGGCAGAAGTTGTGAGATCACTTCACGGATCTGGCTGTCGATCTTCTCAAGCAATTCGATCGCAACCTCGGCATATGCCTTGATCGCATGACCTTCGAGGTTCGCGCGACCCTCAGCAAGGATCCGGGGTGTCTCTTCCAGGATGAGTGAGACCTCTCGAAGGGCTTCTTCCGTTACTTCAAGAGGGAGAAGGTGGTCGAAGAGGACTCCGATGCTCTGGTCGATGTAGAAGCGCGGTTGCTCCTGCCAGATACGAAGATGATCAAGCTCCCAGAGTGCGCGATGTATCGCACTGCCGATCAATCGATACTCGACGTAACTTTCGATGTCGACCTTGGGTGAGCTCGCACTTCCCGCGTCGATCTTCTCGAATCGATTCAAGAAGACGCGGACATCGCTCCGATAGCGCTCGACATCATCCTTACTCCAATGAGGAGTCCAACCTTTGGGGCGTTCGATGCGCGGGATGTCATCATGCGATCGCGGTTGTTGCAGTCGTCGCCAATCCCAGAACTCTTGACCGAGTTGGGCAATCTCACCGGCTACTGACATCGTCGCTCTCCACGCTTTCGCACTGAATCGGAAGATTTCATTCGTACGCCAGAACTCTATCTAGATTTTGCACGCTGGGAATAGAGGCGAGGCAAGAGGTGAGAATCCGAATAGCGAACATGAAGGTGGATCACCAATCAGGTTTGAGCTTCGGCCTTCCATTGAGATACTGATTCGGCCAGGCAATGGTCAACTCATCGGCCGGGATCACATCCTTGAGTTCGATCGCAGCATTGAGAGCCCAATTGGGATTACGCAATAGTTCGCGACCAAGCATCACAGCATCCGCCTCGCCACGGGTCACAATCTCATTGGCGATCTTGGCATCTGTGAGAAGGCCGACCGCCGCAGTTGGCACTCCACTCACTTCGCGGATCACTCTCGCAAATGGCACTTGATAGCCCGGACCAATCGGATATGTGACATCAGTCTTAATGCCACCTGAGGATGCATCGATGAGGTCGACTCCGAGTGGCAATAGCTCTTTGGCGAGCCGTGCACTATCGCCTACCCGCCAACCGCCTTCGATCCAGTCATCAGCAGAGAGACGGAGGAAGAGAGGATGTGAGGCCGGCCAGACCTCTCGGATGGCAACTGCCACCTCTTTCACGAATCGGGTGCGATTCTCAAAGGAGCCACCGTATTGATCACTTCTCTTGTTGGTGATCGGCGATAGGAAAGAGTGGACGAGATAGCCATGTGCGCCATGGATCTCGACGACATCGAAACCAGCGCTCAGCGCATGGGTTGCAGCGTTTCGATAGTCAGTGATGATCGCTTTGATCTCTTCCAGTTCGAGCGCATGGGGTGTCGGCAACTTTCCGAATGCCACCTCAGATGGAGCCTTCGGTTGCCAACCTCCTGCTGAGGGTGGGACGTAGTCCTGCCCTTGCCAGGGCGATGTGGTCGAGCCCTTCTGCCCCGCGTGCCAGAGTTGAATTCCGATCTTCGATCCTTGTGAATGTACGAAGTCAACGATCCGACTCCAGGCTTTTGCCTGATCGGAGTTCCAGATACCGGTATCCATCAATGTCGAGCGACCGGTCGGTGAGATTCCACTCGCCTCGGTCATCAAGAAGCCGACCCGCCGGATCGCGTACTGCGCAAGATGAGCGAAATGCCAATCATTGGGCATACCGTCGACGGCCGAGTACATGCACATCGGCGAGAGCCAGATCCGATTCGGGATGGTGAGCTCTCGTATCTTCATCGGTGAGAAGAGATGCGGCACTTCATTACTATACAAGCCTGTAGAAAGAGGTTTCACTACCCCACTTACCTGCTTCTCAAAGAGGAGAGAGATCGGAGATCGAGATGGCGGTCAACAATAAGGATCTGAAGGAAGTCGGTGCGCATGTCGTATCCGCTGCGGATGAATTGGCGCGCGTGCTTGCACCAACGACTTCGAAGGATTGGGAGCAACTCACTCCTGACCTCGCTTGGACGCACGTCCAGACCGCGGTACACACCATGCGGGCCTGCCTGGAGTACTCGTTCCAAGTCGTCGGACAGAAGTTGGATACCTACCAACCAGTCCTCTTCGAAAGAAAAGAAGCAGCGACGCCGGCCGATTACCTGATGATGATCCCTACGGCAGCACGCGTCCTCTCGAAAGTCGTTGCTACTGCATCCCCCGAAGATCGCGCCTGGCATGCCTACGGTGAATCTGATCCGATCGGATTCGCTGCGATGGGAGTGATCGAAGTGAGCGTGCATACCTATGACCTCGCCAAAGGATTCGGTATCGACTTCACGCCGTTGTCCGAGCCAAGCGAATTCGCGATCACGAGACTCTTCGCAGATACGGTCGAGACCAACGTTCAATTCTTAGAGGAGAGCTGGGGTAAACGCCTTCTCTGGTACGCCGGTCGAATCGAACTCGCCGGATTAGCCCGCCGTGAAGGTTGGAAGTGGAACGGTCGCGTTCGCTAGTTCGCGGTCGCCTTGCGCCACAACCTGCCACCGAATAGGAAGAAGATGATCGAGACCGCAAGGAGCGGCAGAATCATCGCGATGAAGTCCTTCGCAGAGGCGCCCTCGATCGAATAACCGAGGATTGGCGGGAACATGAATCCACCGCCCATCACGGCGAGCATCATCAACGTCGTACCGCCCGGGAACTCCGGTGTCTTTCGTGCCACCCAACTCGAGGAGTTGGGGAATATAGGACCAAGGAAGAGACCGGCGACGATGAGAGCGACGAGTGGAAAAGCATGGCTTCCCCATGAGATCGCGAGTGGTACCGCAGTAAGCGTCACTGCAGAGAGCGCGATTGCCTCGGCTGACGCCCTCGTAGAGAGCCAGACACCGAGGAATCGACCTGCGGTGAAGAGAAGATAGAAGACAGAGCTAAAGAGAGTTCCCTGCTCGAGGGTCAAACCCGAGTTGACCGCAACGGTTGGGATCCAGGTACCGATCGAATTCTCGACACCGGAGTAGAAGAAGACACCAAGGATCACAAGCAAGAGTGGGATCGGCTTATGGGAGCTCTTACTTCCCTTCTCTCGTTTAGCGAATCTCCATGCCGCGTCGGGGTAGACCCAGGCAGTGATGACTGCGGCGATGACCGATCCCATCACGATCCACGGGATGCGATCTGATCCGAGGATTGCGATCGTCAATGGGCCAAGGAGTGCTCCCACTCCCGTGGCGGCGCTGACGACATTCATCCGAAAGTGTGAAGCATTCGCAGCTCGCGTGACCAAGAAGAGGAACGCGATCCCGATCCCGCCTTTCCCGAATCCTCCTATCGCAGCAAAGACCGCCATCACAAGCGGAGTCGGGCTCAAGAAGATCCCTGAGAATCCGATCAGGCTGAGCAGGAGCCCGTAGCGGATGAACCACCGTAGGTCGCGCGACTTTCCGAAGGCCTGAACGGTGAGAGTCCCAAGCAAGGTATGAAAGAGGTAGATACCGAAGATCACGCCCATGGTGGAGATCGGTACATCGATCTCCTTCGCGAGCCACGGCACGATCGCACCCCAGCAGGTACTGGTAAATCCCATCAAGGTGAATGAGATCGTGACCTTTGCGAAGCCGACTTTCGACAAATCCTTCGGCACGCTCACATTCCCAACCCTAACAAGCAAGTGGAGGACTCTGGGCTAAATGACGAAGGTTCCTACGAAATCCTTCTCGGCTCTCGCCGCCACATCGCTTGTCACGATGCTATTCGCGCCGATCTTGGCACCATCGCCTACCGTGACCGCACCCAAGACCCGAGCACCTGATCCGATGATGACGCGATCTCCAATTGTGGGATGTCGCTTGCCTCTATCCTGCGAGCGCGCGCCCAGCGTCACATCGTGATAGATCATCACATCATCGCCGATGATCGCAGTCTCCCCGATCACAACTCCCATGCCATGGTCGATGAAGAATCTCCTGCCGATTCGCGCACCAGGATGGATCTCGATCCCTGTCTCTCTCCGGATGTAGTTGGAATGGATCCGCGCGAAGAGTCGAAGCCGGTGATTCCACATCCAGTGCGAGACCCGATGTGCCCAGACCGCGTGCACTCCAGGGTAAGTGAGGAAGACCTCGAGTCGATTCCGGGCAGCAGGATCTCGTTCCAGAGCGTTATCGATATCTTCAAGGATGCGCGAGAGCATCAGGATCTTCCTCATCTTCTATGACCTCACTGATCCATCAGATCCTTGTAAAGGATGGTGGAGAGATAACGCTCACCAAAGGACGGGATGATGACCACGATCGTCTTTCCAGCCATCTCGCTTCTCTTCGCCACCTGCATCGCAGCCCAGAGCGCAGCGCCGGCCGAGATACCCGCGAGGATCCCCTCTTCTGAGGCAGCGCGGCGGGCGTAAGCAACGGCGTCGTCAGCTTCGACATCGATCACCTCGTCGTAGATCTTGGTGTCGAGAATGGGCGGCACGAAGTTGGGGCCGATGCCTTGGATCGGGTGACCACTTGGCTTGCCACCATTGAGGATCGGGGATGCGGCAGGTTCGACTGCGAAGATCTTGATCGAAGGCTTTCGCTCCTTGAGGACCTGCCCGATTCCAGTGATCGTTCCGCCAGTTCCGATACCAGCGACGATCGCATCGACCGTGCCATCGGTATCTCGCCAGATCTCCTCTGCCGTGGTCTTGCGATGGATCTCCGGGTTGGCCTCGTTCTCGAATTGGCGGACCAAGACTGCACCTTCGCGTCCCAACTCCTCCGCCTTCGCGATCGCACCCTTCATCCCTTCAGCAGCAGGTGTGAGTACTAGTTCTGCTCCGAATGCACGAAGCAATGCGCGCCGCTCCTTCGACATCGAATCAGGCATGGTGAGGATCGTCTTATAGCCACGCGCCGCTCCCACCATGGCGAGCGCGATGCCGGTGTTACCCGATGTCGCTTCCACGATCGTCCCGCCGGGCTTCAACTGCCCACTCTTCTCGGCGGCATCGACCATCGCGATACCGATCCGGTCCTTGACTGTGCTGGTCGGGTTGTAGAACTCCAACTTCGCAAGGACTGTCGCCCCTGCTCCCTCTGTCATCCGGTTGAGTCGGACCAGCGGGGTGTTTCCAAAGATCTCTGTAATGTCGTTATAGACCTTCATCGTTGACTCTCTCTTCTCTCTCGATTCACTCTTCTTCCCTGGGATTTCTTCATTGGCCACGCGAAAGACCCGCGCATCGCGGTGATCCCCTCTGCCGGAGGAAACTGGACGGAAAGGAGTTGCGAGCGCTAGATCGAATTGATCAGCAACAGGAAGCAGTGCCGACGCGACCGAAGTCGATGATGCGACGTCGCGTGAAATACCAAGTCGGCAACGAAGACATGGTGCGTATTCTCGTTGGAGAGAATGGTTTTCGCTACTCGCGAATGATTTGCAAGAGTAAGCCGTTCCTAGATCGGCTCACGCCATGAAGAGGTCAGTGGCAACCTTCGATCCTTACCGAATGCGAGGTTTGAGACCTTGGTCCCAGGTGGATATTGCCTTCTCTTATATTCGGCTCGATCGACGAGTGTGATGACACGGACCGCCAGATCCTTGGCGAAACCGGCATCGGTGATCGCATCGATGGAGCCGTTTGCCTCTATGTAGATGGTGAGGATCTGATCCAGGATCGGATACGGGGGAAGTGAGTCACTGTCGCGCTGGTCAGGACGCAACTCCGCGCTCGGCTCCTTTGTGATCGAGTTGGAAGGTATCGGCGGCATCGCACCCTCGCTCTCGGCATAGCGATTGCGCCACTTCGCCAAACACCAGACGTCGCCTTTGAAGATGTCCTTGATCGGGGCAAAACCTCCGACCGCATCGCCATAGAGCGTGGAGTAACCAACCGCCAGTTCGGATTTGTTCCCGGTCGCAAGGACGAGGTGACCGTGTTGATTGGAGAATCCCATCAAGGTGGTGCCCCGGACCCGTGCCTGGACGTTCTCTTCAGCAAGACCCGTCATCTCAACTGCTGTGAGGAATGCATCGACCATCGGCTGGATCGCAACCACGTTGAAGTGGATACCTAGGTTGATCGCCAACTGCTTCGCATCCTCGAGTGAGTGCTCGGATGAGTATCTACTCGGCATCGCGACTCCGTGGACATGTTCAGCACCAAGGGCATCGACGGCGAGTGTCGCGACGAGAGCCGAGTCGATCCCGCCTGAAAGACCAAGGATCACTGATTGGAAACCATTCTTCGCTACGTAGTCCCGAAGACCCATCACGAGAGCTGACCAGACCTCCGCCTCATCCTCAAGGCGCGATGCGATCCCAGGCACCAACTTCTCATAGGGAGGAAGGAAGCCATCGGTGAGAATGAGGTCAGGAACTGCCGAATTCGCTCTCACATCGAGATCGACCACCATCAACCCATCCTCGAATTGTGGGGCTCTTGCAACAACGCGCCCCGCTGCATCGACGACGATGGAATCACCATCGAAGACCAGATCGTCTTGACCTCCTGTCATATTCACATAACAGAGTGGTGCACCGATCTGCATGGCTCGCCTCGAGACGAGCGCCAATCGCTGGTCATCTTTATCTCGCTCATAAGGAGATCCGTTGATCACGGCAAGGACTCCCGGGCTTCGGGTAGCGAGTTCTGCCATCGCCTCACCCTCCTGCCAGATGTCTTCACAGATCGCGATCGCGACGTCGACTCCACAATGACGGAAGATCAAACTCGTTCCCCCCGCAGTGAAGTTGCGATACTCGTCGAAGACGCCGTAATTCGGGAGGTGACGTTTGGTATAGCGAGCCTTCACCTCACCACGATGGATGATTGCGGCTCGATTGAGTGCCGAACTCTTGCCAATCTCCGGAGAACCGTGGTCGAGATAGCCGACGACGATCGCCATCTCCCCCATCCCGCCATCCTGAAGAGATTTGGCGAGCGCTTCCACTGTACGAGCAGAACTCTCTTGCAACGTCTGGCGATAAGCCAGGTCTTCGATGGGGTAGCCGGTGATCACCATCTCGGGGAAGAGGACGAGATGAGCACCCATTGACTGGGCTTTCTGCGCGTACTCCATGACGAGAGCGCTATTGAATGGGATGTCACCAAGGCGAGGGTTGATCTGCGCGAGCGCCACTCGCAGTTGCGTGATCGCAGCCGCACTCGATTGGCTCACCATGGCTACGAGAGTACTATCTTCACGCCGACCAACACCCGGGGACCATCGCTGGCCTCGAGGGAAGAGGAAGTCATGAGCAACTACCCTGCCAATCGACGGATAACGACCAACGACCTGGCTCGATTCAAGGTCGAAAAGATGCGCTTTTCAGCCCTGACGGCCTATGACGCGCTTACCGCCGCCATATTCGATGAGGCGGAGATTCCCGTACTCCTCGTCGGCGACTCTGCCGGGAACAATTTCCTTGGTGAAGTCGACACCATCCCAGTGACGATGGATGAATTGATCCCCTTGGCCCGGGCCGTAGTCCGTGGTTCGAAGCGATCGATGGTGATCGCCGATATGCCATTCGGTTCGTACGAGAGATCCGACGATCAGGCCCTTGAAAATGCGATTCGCTTTCTCAAGGAAGCGGGCGTGCACGGCATAAAGCTTGAGGGCGGGGTTCGGGTCCGGTCACAAGTACAAGCCCTGACCAAGGCAGGGATAGCAGTGATGGGTCACATCGGTTTGACCCCGCAATCCGTAAATGCCCTCGGGGGCTATCGAGTCCAAGGTCGTGGCGAAAGCGGGAAAGGGGTGATCGCCGACGCCCTTGCTCTTCAAGAAGCTGGCGTCTTCGCGGTTGTACTCGAGATGGTTCCCGCGGAATTGGCAGAAGAGATCACCGCGACCCTTGAGATTCCAACGATCGGGATCGGGGCCGGCGCTGGATGCGATGGACAGATCTTGGTCTGGACCGATCTCTTGGGACTTACCGCCAAACCCCCTCGTTTTGCCCCGAAATACCTCGATCTTCGAGCAGCCATGGCGGAGGCCGTTACGAAGTGGCGCCAAGATGTCGCATCCGGCGTCTTTCCTAGCGAAGATCACTCCTTCCATTGAACTGCGATTGATTCTTTCGAATTCGATTCAACTGACCGGTAACAGAGACTGCCCATCGAGGTACCGATTTCGACCCCGAAATCTCTGGTTTAGGGGTCGAAATCGGGTCGAAAATCAAAAATTTTTCAAAATTTTTTTCGCCCGTTTTTTGGGTCATAAATGCGCAAAAGTCGACTTTCCAAAAGGGTGAAAAAGCCTTGATAAATAAGGGTTTTCTGCGATTTCTGCATTGAGAACATAAGTGAGGGCGATTTCTTGGATGCGACACGCCCGCGAGTGAATCTTGAAATATGCTAGAAAAAATCCGCGCGAACTGACACGCTTTGCCGTGAACAGGTCCGGTGACGGATCGGACCATTCTGATAGGAGAACCACGTGGCTGCAAAGCGTCGTAAGAAGGCTGCTGCTAAGACTGCAGCGCCAAAGCGCCGTCGCAAGAAGGCTGCCGTCAAGGCTGCTGCTCCAAAGCGTCGTCGTAAGAAGGCTGCTGCTAAGGCTGCAGCGCCAAAGCGTCGTCGTAAGAAGGCTGCTGCTAAGGCTGCAGCTCCAAAGAAGCGCCGCAAGAAGGCTGCTGCTAAGAAGGCAGCTCCAAAGCGCCGCAAGAAGGCTGCTAAGAAGAAGTAAGCCTGCGCTTTATCGGGAAAACCCGCTGACTTCGGTCAGCGGGTTTTTTCATGCCTCGTTCTTGAAGTCCTCACGAAGACCCGTCTGGATCCGATCGAATAGGACCGCTAGGTTCTCTTGGTCCTTCCCACTGAGTTGATCCAAGAATCTCGCTCGCACCGACTGCACATGGTCAGGAGCAGCCTTCACAATGGCGCGGAAACCCTTCTCCGTCATCACGGCCCAAGACCCGCGTTTATCCTCAGTACATGCCTGCCGCTTGACCCATCCAGCCTTCTCCATCACCGTGATGCGATGCGAAAGCCTGGACTTCGAGACCATCGCGATCTCGGCAAGCTCTGACATTCTCATCCTCCGCCCGGGGGATTCGCTCAATTGTGCTAACACTTCGTAATCTGGCATCGAGAGATCGTGGTCTTCCAGGTCCTGCTCCAGCGCTTCAAGCAGTCGGCGAGAGGCGATGATGTAGGCACGCCAAGCCTTCATCTCGCGAGAATTGAGCCACTTTGGCTCTCTGCCGGTCATGAGCGAAGATTACTTGAAACTTCAACTATTAGCCCATCCGCTATCGAGCGTCGACTTCGCTACCCTTCACTCCATGTTCGAATCGCCTTTCGTGGCACGGCAACATGTAGGTGATTCAGCGAGCACCTCCGACTACAAACCCCGAATCTGGCGGTGGCTCCTTGGTACCGCCATCATCGTCATCTTCTGGCAAGCCGGTGGAGTAGCTCTCATCCTCGCTGCGGCCAAGTTCTTCGGCGTCCCCGTCGAAGACCTCGAGACCTTCCCTGATGTTGCGCCATGGAAGGCGGCCTTCATCACTCTGATCTCCTTCGTCCCGCTCTTCTTCGTTGTGCCGTTCCTCTATCGACTACTTCTACAACTGCCCTTCAAGCGCTTGATCACCTCGCGAGAGAAGGTCTCGTTCCGACGGATCTGGCATGGATTCATCGTCATGAGCGCACTGATAGTGCCGCTCTCGGCGATAGACCTATTCCTCAATGGCGAGGATTACCGCTATACCTTCGACCTTGCGCTCTTCTGGCCCTACCTGATCGTCGCCCTCACTCTCTTGCCGATCCAGACCACCGCTGAGGAGTTCTTCTTCCGCGGTTGGCTCCTTCGATGGGTCTCAAGCGGTCGCTTGCCCATCTGGATCGTGGTCTTCATCAACTCCTCGCTCTTTGCCTTACCCCACATGTTCAACCCTGAGGTCAAGGACTACTACCTGATCGCATTCATCTACTTCACCTCGATGGGTGCGATGCTCACGATCGCGACATTGCGAGACAAGAGTTTGGAGTTAGCGATCGGCGCCCACTTCGCCAACAACTTCCTCACCGGAGTCTTGGTCTCCTATCAGGACTCTGCCCTTCCCTCAGCCGCACTGCTGATGAGCGGTGAGCTCGATTGGATCGGAAGCACCGTAACGGCAGTCCTGATGGTCCCGCTTTTCCTCTGGTTGACAAGGCCCCGAGTAGAGAGTGAGCAGAGGTGAGTCAGAGCGGATTGATCCGAGAGAACATCGATCCCAAGGTCCGGCCACAGGATGACCTCTATCGACATGTCAACGGTGGTTGGCTCACTAACTCTGAGATCCCATCAGATCGCGCTGCCGATGGCTCCTTCTATGCCCTACGAGACCTCTCCGAAGAGCGAGTCCGCACCATCATCGAAGAAGCGGACGGTCCGGAGGGAAGTAACGCTGCGAAGATCAGAGACCTTTACCGAGACTTCATGGATGAGAGCGCGATCGAATCACTTGGAATTGCTCCAATCAACGCAGATCTCCGACAAGCTCTCGCTGTCGCCAATAAGGACGCTTTCGTCGAAACGCTTGGAAACTTCGAGGGACGTGGGCGCGCTGCCCTCTTCGGCGGCTACATCACCACGGACAAGGACGATCCGACCGTCAACATCGCCTATCTCGGTCAGGGTGGATTGAGCCTTCCTGATGAGGCCTACTACCGCCTCGAGGAACACAGCGGGATCCGCAACTCTCTCCTGGGCCATATCGAGCGGATACTCACCTTGGCGGGAGTCGATCAACAATCGGCTCGTGCCACGTCGATCCTCGCCTTGGAGACCGAAATTGCGACCCACCACTGGGACAAGGTTCGAAACCGTGATGCCGTTGCCACCTACAACAAGATGACCTTCGAGGAGATCGAATCCCTCTCGCCGCACTTCGATTGGCGCCTCTGGTCGAGCGCATCCAACACCCCCGAAAAAGTCCTTGCCCCTGCAGTGATCCGCCAGCCTTCCTTCTTCCAGGGAATGAGCGCGATGTTGGAGAGATTCGATGCCTTTGCCTGGAGCTCTTGGCTCGCCTTCAAAGTAGTGAGTAATAGCTCTCCCTATCTCCACTCTGCACTCGTCAATGAGAATTTCGATTTCTATGGCCGAACCCTCGGAGGCATCCCGGAGCTGAAGGAACGTTGGAAGCGAGGTGTCGCCCTCGTTGAAGGATCGCTCGGCGAAGCGGTCGGTGAGATCTACGTCGCCAAGCACTTCCCTCCTGCGGCGAAGGAGCGGATGCAATCTTTGGTCGCGAATCTCATCACCGCATATCGCGAATCGATCTCGAATCTCGAGTGGATGGGACCAGAGACCCGGCAGAAAGCGCTCGAGAAACTCTCCAAGTTCACACCGAAGATCGGATATCCCGATAAGTGGCGTGATTACAGCGGCCTTGAGATCCACCGTGGCGACCTCTTTGGAAACCTCCAACGGATCCACGCATTCGAGACCGCTTTCGAATACGCAAAGATCGGCGCACCGGTCGATAAGAGCGAATGGTTCATGACGCCGCAGACCGTCAACGCCTACTACAACCCAGGGATGAACGAGATCGTCTTCCCTGCTGCAATCTTGCAACCACCCTTCTTCGACCCCGAGGCGGATGATGCGGTCAACTATGGCGGCATTGGGGCTGTCATCGGACACGAGATCGGCCATGGCTTCGATGACCAAGGCTCTCGCTATGACGGCGATGGCCGCCTGGTCAATTGGTGGAGTGAGGACGATCGACGAGAATTCGAAAAACGAACTTCCTCTTTGATCTCGCAATATGACGCTCTAGCGCCAGAGGAGACTCCGGAGAGCAAGGTCAATGGCTCACTTACGATAGGTGAGAACATCGGTGATCTTGGCGGATCGACGATCGCGTACAAGGCCTATCGAATCTCACTCGGAGGCCAGGAGCCGCCAGTGATCGATGGTCTTACCGGACTTCAGCGGTTCTTCTTCGGCTACGCGCAGATCTGGCGTGCGAAGTTACGTCCTGAGACGATGCGAATTCGACTCGCCACAGACCCACACTCACCGGCTGAGTTCCGATGCAACCAGATCGTCCGCAATATCGATGAGTTCTACAGCGCCTTTGATGTATCGCCCGATGACGAGCTCTACATGGCTCCGCAAGAGCGAGTTCGAATCTGGTGAAGTACTAACTAGTTCTTTGCGGCGAGACGAGCCTCGCGTCGGATCCGTTGTTCCTCTGGATTCGGAACCGGAACCGCAGCGATCAGACGCCTTGTGTAAGGATCCTTCGCATCCTTGAGGATCTGATCACGATCGCCAACCTCGACAAGACGTCCTTCCTGCATCACCGCGATACGGTGCGAGAGGATGTCGACGACAGCAAGGTCGTGGCTTATGAAGAGGCATGCGAAGTTGAGTCGCTCCTGAAGTTCCAAGAGCAGGTCAAGGAAGCGAGCCTGGACCGATACATCGAGAGCAGAGGTGGGCTCATCTGCGATCAAGAGATCCGGAGTGAGAGCAAGCGCGCGAGCAATGCCGACGCGTTGACGCTGACCACCAGAGAGCTCATGTGGGAATCGATTCCTATAGGAGCGAGGAAGTTCGACTTGTTCAAGGAGGTCTTCTACCTTCTTGTTGAGTTCGTCGCCCTTCGCAAGACCTGCAAGGAAGATCGGCTCACCGATACTCTCGCCGATTGGAAGACGTGGGTTGAGCGAGCTTGCTGGATCCTGGAAGACGATTCCGGTGTGGCGACGGATCGAGAAGAGTTCCTTCTGGCTCGCCTTGGAGATGTCGCGACCAACGATCTCGAGTCGCCCCTGCTTGATCGGCAGCAGCCCGATTGCGGCGCGACCTACAGTGGTCTTTCCAGAGCCTGACTCACCGACGAGACCGACGATCTCACCGGGGAAGATCTCCAACGAAAAGTCCTTGACTGCGGTGAAGGCGGGGATACGACCGCGCTTTGGATACTCGATGGTGACATTCTCCATCTTGAGTACCGGAGCAGCCTTCGACTTCTCCGGCGCGAGGACTCGCTTCTTGCTTGAGCCAAGCTTCGGAACCGCTGCGAGGAGTTCCTTCGTGTACGGATGTGCAGCACGATTGAAGATCTGATCAGCAGTGCCATGTTCGACAGTGAGACCGTCCTTCATCACCAAGATCTCATCAGCCATATCGGCGACGACACCCATATCGTGCGTGATTAGGAGGATCGCAGAGTTGAGACGGGTGCGAAGTCCACGCATCAGATCGAGGATCTCAGCCTGGATCGTCACATCGAGGGCGGTGGTCGGCTCATCGGCAACCAGCAGTCCTGGGTCACAGGCAAGCGATTGCGCGATCATGGCGCGTTGGCGCTGCCCACCGGATAGTTGGTGCGGATACTTGTCGAACGATTTCTCCGGATCTGGGATCTCAACCATCCCGAGCAATTCGATCGCACGCTCTTTCGCAACCTTCGGGGTCATGTCGAAGTGAGTACGCAAGGTCTCGACGATCTGGAATCCGATCGTGTAAACCGGGTTGAGCGCGGTCATCGGCTCCTGGAAGATGTATGCGACTTCCTTGCCTCGGTAGTCACGCAAGATATTCTTCTTCGCACCGACCATCTCAGTGCCCTTGACCGAAACGCTCCCTGTCATCCGTGCATTCGGCGCAAGCAGGCTCATCAGCCCCATGGCGGTCGTCGACTTACCAGAGCCGGACTCACCGACGATGGCGAGGACCTGACCGGGGTGGACATCAAAATTCATCTTCACAGCGGCGGGGTACCAGACCCCTTCCACCCAGAACTCGACGGTGAAGTCGCGTACCTTGAGAATCGGCTCGCTCATCGCGTCACTCCCTCTGTCGATTCAAACGTCACCATCACAGCTCGTGAGAGGATCGCACCATGACCGATCCCGAAGTCTTTCGCCCGCGAAGCGGCTACATCTTCTTCGCTCTCGCGGCGATCGGATCGGCGATCTACACCTACCAGAGTTTCCGCTACTTCTCCTTCGAAAGTGGCATCACCACTGCGCTCTGGTCTGGACTTCTCTTGACCATCGCCTACTTGATCTTCGTTCGCCCCAAGGTTGTGATCTACGACGAGGGAATCACGATCACCAATCCGCTCTACGAGATCACTCGAAGCTGGGCTGACGTCATCACTATCGACGTCCGATACACCATGTCGATCCGACTGCATCAGGTAATCAAACTCCCTTGGCACCGTAAGGCCACTGAGACCATCTACGCCTTCGCCGCTCCCGCTCCAGGTCGTTACCACTCCAGGTCCATACACCCTTCTGACCTTCGCGGAGTAGGCATCAGCCATGAGGCTGCCCTTCGACCCGGTGATTCGCCACGAAGCCACTCCGGACAAGCTGCTGCTATCGCACGATTGCGCCAACAAAGATTCGAGAAAGAGTCCGCTCCGACTCGTATTGAGAGTCGGTTCAGCAAGAATTCTTCGATTCAAGGAGTCATCCTTGCTCTCGCTGTCATGATCGGTATCGATATAGCCCTCTAGAGGGCGGGTCAGAAGGACTCTCACTTGGTCGATCCCCCAACATCTGCGGCACGCTTTCCGCTCAACTTGTCCTTGAGAGAGAGTTTGCGTCGCTGACGTGGATCGAAGGCATCGCGCAAACCATCTCCGATGAAGTTGATGCAGAGCGCGATGGTGATGATGAAGACTCCGGGCCACCAGAAGAGCCATGGACGGGTGACGAAGGACTCCTGATACTGACTGATGATCAGGCCAAGTGAGACGTCGGGAGAGGTGACTCCGAATCCAAGATAGCTGAGCGCAGTCTCAAGAAGGATCGCACCGGCCATCAAGAGCGTCACCGCAACGATGATCACGCCGATCGCATTCGGGAGGATGTGCTTGAAGATGATGCGTCGGTTACTCGCACCCGCGACTCGGGCAGCATCGACGAACTCTCGTTCACGCAAGGTCAAGAACTCACCACGCACGAGACGTGAGAGACCAGTCCACGCGAAGAGACCAAGGTAGAAGGCAAGGAAGATCGCACCGAGATTTCCGATGTGATAGCCGATGACAGAGCCGATGATGATGGCGGGGATGACGATGATGAAATCAGTGAAGCGCATCAGGAGCGCATCGATCCAGCCACGGAAGTAGCCAGCGATCGCACCGACGACGGTACCGATCACCGCGGCGATGAATCCGATGATGATCATCACCTGCAAAGAGCGCTGCGTACCACGCATGACGAGCGCGAAATAGTCACGACCGATGTTGTCCTGACCGAATGGATGTTGGCCCACGACTACGCCATCGCCATCGAGGAATGGGATCATGTCGAGAGTCGGGCAACCTGTCACACCGCCCGGGCAATCCTCGAAGCGAAGCTCTGGGGTATCGAGGTATGAGAACTTCCACCACCCAGGGATCTGAATAGGTCCCAACGAGAAATCAAGTGCGGAGAAGACCAAGATGAAGATCGCAAGCAGGACGAAGACCGAGATCATCGCGGCACGGTGACGGACGAACCTACGGAAGACGATCTGGCTCTGACTTAGCCCTTCGGTCTCCTTGTTGCGGATCGCGTCTTCCTTGTCACCCGGCATCACTTCTTTTTCTACGCTCATAGATCACTTCCCGCTTCCGACACGAATTCGTGGATCGAGTGCTGAATAGAGCAGGTCTGCGATCAAGTTCGCCAAGACCGCAAGGGTGGCAGTGACAAGGAAGACACCCATCAGGAGATTGAGATCGAAGCCGGTGATCGCCTTGTTGAAGAGGGTTCCCATTCCGGTCCATCCGAAGACTCGCTCTGTGATGATCGCACCGCCGACGATTCCTGCGAAGTCGGCGACCATAATCGTGGTGAGAGGGATCATGGTGTTGCGGAATGCATGCCGCATGATGACGGTGCGTTCGGTCAATCCTTTGGCGCGAGCAGTGCGGATGTAATCCTGATTGAGTACCTCGAGAAGTGTTCCACGCGAGTAACGGATGTATCCCGCAAAGGAGATCAGAGTGAGTGCGACGGTTGGCAAGATCAAGTGGACCATCACGTCGAGGGTGCCCACCCACCAATTCACATCCCCATAGAGAGTGAGCTCAGCCTTCGACTGGCCGATCGTCGGGATCGGTCGGAAGTTGACCGCATCGTTTTCCATGTAGGGCAGCCACGCTTGCATCAGGCGATCGAGGAAGAGAAGGACAAGGACCACATAGCCACTGATCGTCGCCGTTCGCATCACCGGGCCCTGATCCACTCGGGCGAAGATACGAGAGGCGATGAAACCAAGGAGCGGAACGAGAGCGAAGAGACCCAAGAACATCAAGCCCTTGTTGGAGAGTTCCAAGACCCACTGCATCGGGAAGTATCCGATCGCACCCAGAAGGAGCGCTACTGCGAGTGCCGAACGAAGTGCCTCTTTGTTGGCGACACCTGTCGAGAGTTGAGTGATGCCATATGCAGTCGCGACAGCGAGAAGCGTCATGCCGATGATGCCAAGTTGTGGCTCGATGAACCAATTCGCTGCATCCAAGATCCAGATCAACGCAGCCGTTGCAGCCGTCACGCCTAAGAAGATTCCTACGACTTGCCGCTTACCTCCACTGATCACGCCAGCCCAGAAGATGCCACTAACAAGAGAGATCGCTACCAGCCACGAGAGCGAGATATTCGGTTCCGAGAGGAAGTTGTTGAACTCAATCGCCATGTACTGCTTCAGGAGGACTGCCACCCAGAAGATGGGGAGCGAGAACATCAAGAATGCAAAGAAAGTCATCGAATAGTCGAAGCGAGAGTACTGGCGAAGCGCTGAGACGATTCCCATTGCAACACCAAGGATGATCGCGATGATCGTCGCTGCGAAGACGAGACGGACGGTGACCGGAATAGCGGTGCCAAGTTCCGTCATCACATTCTGGTACTCGCGCGTCTCGCCCAAGGTGAAGTTCCCAGTGAAGATCCCTAGAACACCTCGTAACCAGAGGAAGTATCGAAGTGGTGGTGGAAGGTCGAGACGAAGGTCTCGCGATAATGACTCCATCAATGCCTTCGCGTTGGGCTCAGTGCTTTGGCGAAGCCCTTCGAGTGGATCAGCCGAGATGGCTGCCAAGTTGTAGAGAATGAAACTCGACCCAAAGAGGATCACCACAAGGGCACCAAGACGCCTTGCTATGTAGGAAAGCACGCGACCTCTCTCTCAACCGACCCGGTTCGATCTGGGCCTTTCTGTAATCGCCAAAGCGTAGCGAAGAAGACCCGAAAATAAAGGTTGACTGAGCAAGTGCTGGGGCAAGAAGGTCTTCTTCACCCTTCAAAACCCCGACGAAATGAGTGTGGCCCCCGCGTTAGCGGGGGCCACAAGTACTAATCGAAGGATCGATTAGTACTTCCACTCCCAGAAGTTCCAGTAGTGGTTTGGTGAGAGCGGAGCAGGCTTGATGTTCTTCAACGCAGTGTTATGTGCGGTGACGCCTGGGTGCTGGAAGATACCGAGGCTGTATGCCTCGTCAACGAGCACCTTCTCTGCTTGACCCGCGAACCGAGCCTTCTGGGCTACGGTCGCCTTCTTCTCGAAGCCAGAGACTGCAGCATCGAGAGTTGGGTTGCTCCAACCGGAGTAGTTGTTTCCACCGCCGGTGCGGTAGATCGCTACCGTCGAGACGAGCGAAGTGCTGCTCTTGACCCATGCGAAGTACTGCGCATCATTTGCGACAGAACCAAGCTTGGTGCTCCATGCAGCATCACCAGGAGCCTCAACCTTGATACCAGCCTTTGCCAACTCTGCGATGATCAGACGTGATGAGTCTGCTCGGCGCTGGTTAGCTGGGGTACCCCAGTGAAGCTTGACAGTGAACCCTGGGTTGGTCGCAGAAGCGGTTGGGAAGTGCTTCTTGACTAGAGCGAGAGCCTGAGCAGTGCGCTCTGCTTGCGTTCCAGCAGTGTACTTGCTCACGCCGCTTGCCTTAGTGACCTGCTTGTATGAAGGCTCACTTGGGAAGAAGAAGAGAGAGTCAAGACGCTGTGCGCTTGCGTTGATCGGCTTGACCAACTTGTCGACGATCTCATCGCGTGGATATGCGAGGAGGAACGCGGTACGTAGGTCACGTGCACGATCGTTGCGGAGCTTGTTGTTGCTCACAGCGAATGGGCCGCGATATTCATCATCGATACCAGTTCCGCCACCGGTGCGAAGATCGATGTGCTCGTAGATTGCCTGCGAGCTACCGATCACCTTGACACCTGCGAAGGTCTTCAACTGTGCCACGCCGTCAGCGGTTGGCTGACCTGCGTAGACATCGATCTCCTTGTTTGCGAGCGCCTGTGGTGCAGCGGTCTCAGCAAGGGTTCGGATGATGATGGTCTTGATACCGCTGGTCTTTGGACCAGAGTTGTACTTTGGATTGAGCTTCATAGTCACAGACTGATCTGGGACGATGGAGTCGATCAAGTATGGGCCGTTCTTGACCAAGAGGTTTGGATTGGTGCTGCCATCAACGGTCTTGATGTTGTAAGCAGTGGACCAGATCTCAGCCATCTTGGTGAGAAGTGCGCTGTCCTTACCCTGGAAGGCCTTGAGGAACTTGTCCTTCGCC
>Ga0164292_10000875_pt1 | contig 24103 bp, 23 predicted proteins | sample GEODES117metaG_FD_111486 | JGI IMG/M metagenome (GOLD analysis project Ga0164292, IMG submission 111486) | Eutrophic lake water microbial communities from Lake Mendota, Wisconsin, USA - GEODES117 metaG | ecosystem: Environmental > Aquatic > Freshwater > Lake | place: USA: Lake Mendota...
ATTACGGTAGCGTCGAACATGTAGTCCAGGAAGCGAGCTGATTGTTCTGCGTTTAGGAGACCAGCATTGCCTGACTCGCCAGCTTTATGCTGACCGCCGACACCTGTAACTCCTGCAAAAGTACCTGTTGCAGTTGTACCTGCAGCGATAGCTTTTTCTAAGTTTTCATTACTCATTTTATATTTTCACCTACCTTTATTTTAGTTAAAAATTTCGTTCACGGAACCAAGGAAAGAACCGTTCCACTTTGATTTTTTGATCATTACTTCCTGAGACCCGCCAAGGTCAGAGGACTTCTTAATTGCAGTCTCTGATTCTACTGCATCGACACGCTTCTGTACACCATCAATCGTGTTCTTGATATTTTCAACAGCAGTTGAGAGTGCTGTGTGTTGTTCTGCCAACTCTGAAATTCGGCTATCTACGCTCTTGCTGAACGTTTCAACTGTATCTTTAATTGTTGAAACCTGTACTGCATTAGCTTCTGAAGCCTTATTCAATGTCTCTGAGAAAAATCCCTTAAGGTCGCCAAGCATTTTAGCAAAATCAGGTTCATCAACCATAACTTCTGATACATCGGCTGCTTTTTCTAGAGTTTCGGCAGGAGCGTCTTCTACTGGTGCTTCTTCAACTGCTGGTGCTTCTTCAGCAACAACTGGTGCTTCTGCTACTACAGTCTCTTCGACTGTTGTGTTTTCTGTATTCTCTGACACTTCATTACCTCCTTCTATGTCTGCCTGTTTTGCAATTTGTGTTTCAGGCGTGGACAATCTTGATTTTTTATGTAAATCAAGAATCTTGTTTATTTCTTTTGCTTTGTTAACATCGTTTGACTCTACCCATCCAATTAGTGTTGCAGGTTTTCCTGTAACTGGGGAATCGTATGATGCTTCTGTTGAAATAAATACTGAGTCTGAGTCTGCACAATAAAAAATGTTTTCTGCTTTAACCTCAGTTGCTATTCCTTTAAATATTAGTTCGCCATTCATCTTAGATATAGACAAGATGTTGCAAAGTTCGTTTGCTGGAGAGTCGACAATTGAAAGTTCCATCAATGAGTAATCTTTGATAAATCTTGTAGTCTTGCCAGTTGACTTGTTAACTTCGTTGTCTGATTCAATGATCTTTCCGCCGATTGAAAATCCTGTTAGTGTTCCGTCTAGAACTTTTTCCCAGGTATCCTGAGCGCCTTTTGAAACATATGCATCTACATAAACTCCGTTGTAAAATTCTTGTGACTTTGCATCATAGTATGTTTCTGGCTTAAATGAAATCATTTTGCCTACTGCGTTTGAGCTGTGCATCTCACGAATGTTTCCACGGAAATTTTCAAAAGCTTTAATGCTTGCTTCCATGGTAACTACGTCACCTGTCTGATCAACGTTGTCTAGTGTTGCAAAGCCCGAGACAGTACGCTTTTCACGGTTGACTTTTGTAAATGGGACCGATAAAACTATCTGATCGCCATTGGAAGACCATAAGGATTTTTCAATGTTCATATGCTTAATTTTATAACGTTATCGTATATAAGGCAAATAATGGTTGAGCAGGGTTAGTCGACTTGTCTTCCATCTCCTTGAGCATTTCTTCCCTCTCCAGAAATATCGGGGGAATTTGCAGACCTTTCAGAATCTCTAGTTCTGGTTTTGCCTGCCTGTGCTCTGGTCTCTGCCTGTGCCTGTGGCTTTAATTCAACAACTTTATCTCCACCCTCAAGTGGGACCATGCCCATTCTAATTCTTATTTCATTAGGAGTCACTACCTGCATTCTTAAATAACGCTCATCAATTTTAGATTGAGTGTCTTCATCTGTCAGGGTAAGCTCATTAAATTTAAGAATAAGGGCATCTGTCATCTCTTCAATGATCTTATTTAATTTCTTTTCCAAATTCATTTGTGCTGGACGACATACTTGCTCTCTAAATGTCTTATCGGCATCTCTTGCCACCGCCAAGTTAACTCCTTCTGGGGTTCCAATTTTATTAATTGGCACACGGTGGGATAGAAGGATTTCGTCTCTATTTGATTTACGATATACGTTAAATGAAGACTCTTGAGTTCCTGCCTCAATTGGCTCCATCTTAAATTCAGTTTTAGAATCTGGGGAATCTGGTGGAAGCGGAATATAAAGGGATCTGTGATTCTTTCCTCTTAACCCAACCTGGAAAAACTCAAGTAGCTTACGCTCAGACTCCGTAGAAAGCTTTGCTCCTTTTACTGTAATAATATAGCGAGGGACTGCTTTGTTTTCAAAGTAATCTAGGTTATACTTTCCAGCAAATTCATTTCCTGCCATAGCATTTGATGAGGCCACAATGTCTGGGATACCGTAATAGTTATTTGTAGGCGTATACTTCTTTAGGTGAATAATTTCATTCGGTCTATCTAGCCCGCCTGCAATTGGATTCTCTGTTTCTTGATCTCCAAATGTGCGGAAGAAAACTGCCTTGCCATAAAGCAATTGAATAAAGCCATCACGTAGGCGGCGCACACGCATTGTCTTTGCTGGGATATGTCCAATATATCCAATCTTACCTGCTGACGTTCTTCCGATTTCAATGTAGCCATTGCCTGTTGCTTCAACATCTGTGTAAGCCTTAATTAAAGTTTCAGTAAATGTTTCTTCTTCATTACATTCTTCTAGCCAGTCATAAAGATCTTGGCGAAGACGATTTAATTTACGACGGGCACGTTCTAATGACTTATCATCTGTAATATTATCAAAAGCTTCTTGCGTCTTACGTGTTTCAATAAAGTCGTGTCCAAGACCCACAATATTTGAAACCTTAGCATTAATTGCTGAATAGTTGTATGGGGAAATTTCGTAAATAGTTGATAGGTAGTCTAGGTTGTATGGAGGCTCAACAAGATCAAACATTGCGTAGCCAGTAACTGCTTGCTGCAATAAGTTCTGCTGAGTTTCTGTTCCATCAATACCCTGGAATCTTTTTTGAAGGTCTCTATTCATCTTGCGACGAAATGCTGGGCTAAGCCCTGAAATCTTTGTAAGCTCTTCTCCACTTACTTTAAATAAATCTGTAGTTGTTTCTTCTCTTGGAGTATTAAACTTCATCCAGTCCGCTACGTTTGAAACTACAATATCCTGAGAGTCATCATCTTCTACATACTTTGTCATTTCAATTTACCTAACTTTTTAATTTCGTCTTTATAGTTTCCAATATCAAATGGATCTGGAACTAGTCCCCATTCAAGTCTTTGCTTTTGTTCTGCAAATTCTTCGTCGTTAATTTTGCGCCTAGCGGAAAGAAACTTAGGCCCGCCTTCATATATGCCATATGAGCGAACTTCTCTAGCCAAAGCATCGATGAGGGATCTATTTCCTTTTTTGGCCGTGACTGAAAGAAAGTTCCCATCGTCATCTCCAATCCATCTGCCATCAGGCATTTCCCACACATATATCCCAAGTGGTGATTCTTCTATTACTTGACGACGTATGTTATTCATTTCCATAAGTTTTATTTTACCATTATTTACTGTCTAAGTCCAGCTTTTTGTCACTCAATGTGACAAATTTATACGCTTTGAACCACAACCCAGTCATTGTCATAGTATTCAGCAGGCAATTCTGTCAGGCTCATTACTGGATCTATTATTGTAGAAGCAGGTCTTCCGCAATATAAATCAAAATGGGTAGTAACGTCTGACTGAGTAAGCTCTCTATTATATAGCGATATGTTGTTGTATAAATTATCTGGGCCGCCTGTATTTTCATAATTAAACTGAATGGGTCCATTTACAGCCCCATCAAATACAAGAACTACGTGGTGAGGCTCTCCAGCGACCAGGAAATTGCTTATATTGGTCTGTGAGGTCTTATCTACCCCATTGATATAAACTTTGCTTATAGAGGCCTTAGAGACCACGCCAGACCCATTCCAGGCATACTTGGTGCCAGTTATTGGATCATAGAATAAAGTATTGGCTCCATTTGTTTTAGGAGTAAAAAACATCTCTACTGTATTTATAATTGAATTAGGACTTATATCAAATCCATATCCTGAATTTGGCCTAATCCCATTATTATAATGTCTCATCAGAGGAGAGTAGTTTAAAGACCCTATAGCAAATTGATTGCTAGATTCAATATAACTATTAAAATTATCAGCATAAATTTTAGACTGGCTATAAAACTTAATTGAAAAAAACGATAATCTTGGTAGGAACTTGCTGGCGTCTGTAGTGGACATAGTAATTTTAATATACAGAAGACCGCTTGTATTAAAGTTACCCTTTCTATACTGAGGGACCGATTCTCCATTTACGCAGTTTAGGTAGCTTACTCCATCAGTACTAGTCTGAACTGATATACCTAATTCATTACGCCATTCAATTTTAGAATTTACAAAACCTGACTCCATTGGAATGAAAATAAAGTCATCAATTACATATGATTTTGATTGGGGGGTAGAGGTTGGGATAAATCCAATATACTTTCCTTTGTCGTCATAATAAGTATTTGAATCTATAAGGCTATCCCATTCGGTATCGACCCCATAGGTGTAACTAAAATCTATTCTATTTGTTCTGTCAGAGCAAGAAAATAAAACTCCTTCTTCTGGGTTAACAACATGTATTGGCTGAATGTAATAATTAGCATCGTTATAATGTCTTTTAATAGATGCCTCGTTTAGTCCATATCGATAAACTGCTGGAGCATCTACTACAAGGTAGTCTCCCGCATCTGAGGTTGGGCCTATCTGTAGATCTAACGATGTATTTGTAAATTTAAAATTAGAATCTATGGTTTTATTTGCTACTTGAGTTCCGTCGATATATAAAGAAATAGAGCTTACGGAATATATGCCTACAATATGCATTGCCTTTTTGGTATAAGTTGTAGCCCACCTAATTTGTTCTGTATCGGTAACCTTAAATACGACATCTCCCTTTTCCCAATACAAACCAATTTTATCTGTAGTGTCTGCAAATAAGGTTGTTAAGTTAGATGACTGAATAGATGGGCTTACCCATAATTCTAATGTAAAGTCATTGTCTGAAGAATATTTATTGCCTAGCCCGTTTGAAACAGATGAGCCATAGAAGTCTTTTGATGTTGGTACTGTTATATAAGCGGTATTGGTTATCTTTGTTCCTGACCCGCCGCCTGGAATAATTGGCAGCATATTAGATGCAGGAGATCCTACATAGGTAGCGTTATTTCCACATCCAGAGATATCTGCGGCAGTGGTACCTGAAGACTCATCCAGTGGCCAAAAGCCAATCGGATAATCTTTGATTACCTTCAGTTCATAACTCATAATTATATTATACTACACTTACAAAGAAGTGTTTAAGGAATGACTTCTACGCCAGAAATGGTAAGAAGGATACCGCCTGGAATACTAGCCTGAGCAAAGATTCTGTCTCCTGGATTTACTACTATTGTAACATCGTGAGAGATAACAGATTTTTCTGGGGCTGTCATGTCTGGGAAAACCTTGTTATAATTTTGAGCGTCTTCACCAGCAGGGGCTACATAGATAGAATACTTTAATGTTCCATTATAAATGTTTGAAACAATAATGTTTTTTATAATTGCTTTGTTAGCAAAGGTCTCTAGTGGGGTAGTTGCTAATTGAGTTAGTATTAAAGGGCCAACAAATCTTTGGGGTTCATATGCCATTTTTTATCCTTAGACGATTGTCCACTTAGAAATAAGGTCTCTTTCAACCTGACCCATTTCATAATCACTTATTGCTCTGTTGTAAATAAGTATTTCGCCTAGGTCAAACTGTCCGTATGTAGAAAGGTATCGTCCGATTGTCTGCCCTGTCATGTTAGATGGGGCTCCGTCTGAGGCTCCGAGGGCTACAGTTACACCGTTTCTTCTAACTTCTCTTCTATTATTTGTGTTATCGTATCTTATAGCATAAAGCTCTGGTTGTCCAGGAGTTACCGCTGGAACAATAGCATTGATATCATCATTTCCAAAAACAGCTCTGGATGAAGTAGGAATAGTATAACCAAAAGCTAGGTTAGATCTTGTTGCCACTCCTTGTCCTCCGATAACAAACGAGCTACCAGTCTTTGCTGTTTTAGTTGCAACATAGAAAAATGTAAAAGATGTATTTGCAAGCCATGACAATGTTGGATCTGAAAATAGCATAAATTGATTTACGCCGTCAAATCTTAATGCTGGCAATGAGTTGATTGCTGCCAGTACATAAGTAGGCTGATTCGTTGTGGTTGGTTGAGTAAAGTTTCTTAAGTACTGAGATCTCTCTTTTGCTAGAAAGCATTTGTTTGTAACAGGAGTTACTTCAAAGTTATCAACGGCTGTACCATCTAGCCATAGCTGTAGACCAAATTGGCTGTATCTTGATCTCTTAAATACTGATCTCTGTGACTCTAACATTATTCCCCCTGTAAGGATTCAAATTCTTCAATACCAGCCAGATTTGATTCTAGCTCTTCTGAAGTAAAATCTACAAGCTCAACTCTATAAACAGATCCATCTAAAAAGTATGGGTCGCAGAATATCATTTTCTGTGTTTCTGAGTCATGCTCTAAATATTCTAAAACCTCAACTAGATCATTTTCTTCTTTAAAGTCATCATTAGGACCTGAAAGCGGGAAAGAGGCATTTGGAAATAAAGTGTTTAGTGTTCCAGATCTCTTTACAGTTTCTCCGTCAAGTATCGCATAGTACATTTTAGCCGTGTGTCCATTCAGCCATTGGAACGATTGTTGGATAATTTGTAGACTGGTATCTTGTATCGAATGAGTATGTGAAGGTTGACTTGAAAAGGCTGATATTTGAACCATTAGCCTGTGCTGTTCCGTCAGAGTCCCGTCCATATTTTAGAAGTCCACCTAAATCAACAACGTATAGTCTCATACCTACGTTTCCGTCAACGTTAGAAGATCCTGAGTGGAAAAGGAATTTATCCTTTTTGAAAGGAACAATTTGTGCTCCCCAGTCGGTGCTTCCCCATTGTGAAACGTAATACTTTGAAGGGTCTTGCGAGTTAAACCAAATACAGTTAAATCCTGACTGGTAGTAGTAATATGGTGAATAAGCTGCAAACCAGTTATTATCCCAAGTTTGCATATAGCGCATGCCGTAGTAAGTGCCTTGCTCAATTCCGTATGATGTTGTATTTCCAATACCATTTAGGGTAGTTAGAGTTCCAGAAGTTGTAGCAAAGTTAGGTTGGAATGTTGCATAGTGAGTTATGTTTGAAGGAACAAATCGTGCTATTCCAACAAGATTGTTGTCTCCCATAACAATGTAAGCTTTTCTTCTTGACTCATCGTAGCTCTGAGATGAGTTTGCTTGCCACTGAAAATCGTTGTAGTAGTAATAAGCTGTTTGAGTTAGTGATGTAGGGGTTCCCGCAGTTCTTGCCTCAAGCAAGAATCTGTGCATAGTTCCAGCTGTATAGTTTTCTGAATCTAAATCTCTATTAGGGTTTGCGTTCTTCCATACATGAAGTCTGTAGTTGTTTGAGTTATCTCTAGGCTCTAAAACTGCTAGAGTATTAGTTCTAACGTTGTAAGAAATAGCTGTGTATCCAGTATTAGTGTTGGTCCATGCTGCGTATGTGCTGCTCATAGGAACATGCTCTAGTGGAGAAACTCCGCTTCTAGGATATATACCTAGGTTATTGTTTCTGTAGTAAATTGAATTTCTTGGACGAACTCCTGATTTTTGAATCATTGTTCCAAAGAATGGCCAGTACTCATTAACCATGTTGTACCAAACTGAGTGTGAGAATTGACCGTCAGAACCTGAAGCAGGGGCGTGTCCTGGTAGACGTACAAGCCAGTTACCTTCATCTTGCTGGAAGTTAGTTCCTTTTACTGAAGAGTGTCCAGTGCCTCTAGTTCCTTGAGATGTATTTGTATATCTTGCACCTCTATCAGGCCAGTCTTGACCTTCTGTATCATCTCTTAAGTATCCGCCAAACATAGGCTGCATGTTGCTGCCGTAAGTAACAAATGCTGGTTCATTAGATCTATTTGTATAGGTAGCCCATGTAGGAAGTGGTGGGTTTTTTGTAACAGCATTATTTTTAATATTATCATCAATTAAGTCTACCTGTGCAATAGAAGCGCTTAAGCTAACTGCTGCTGTAGATGACAGTAGGATAGACAGCATCTGAGGGCTTGTGTTCAATCCAGCATTTAGATTGCTAAAAACCGATACGTCTAAGTCTGGTAATGCTACCGAGGTACTGTTTGATGCTATTGTTGATATTGCCACTTTGTTCTCCTATTTATGTTAGATTTTCAAATCTGAGAATGCGTATGATCCGAAGATTGTTGTTCCATTATTTCTAGTGTAAAAATTTAAAACTGTTGTATCTAGTGATAGTACTGGCTGAATGTTTGAAGCACCGCCACCATCCCATACAATTCCTGCTGGCCAGTTGATAGTATAGCTTCCGCCAGACTTTATTTCCATCTGCCAGAATTGTGCTACGCTTGCTGTATTTGCAATGTTTGAAAAGGCTACTGTAAAGTTACCTCCAGCAATTACTCTAAAAACATTTGAAGCCGCTAAGTCTAGGGTAAGGGTTCCGCTTGACTTGGTTCCTAGATCAACAAACTGAGCTGGGATATTAAAATATGGCTTTCCTTGTCCATTGATTGGAGCCTGGAGATATGTGTAAGTCCAAAGTGCTGGTACTACTGAATTAGGGGTCTGTGTAATTGGCATTTTATTCCTCTTCTGGTAGATCTAGCTCAGGCAAATCTGCTGGGCGCTCTACTTTTGCTTTAATTTCGTCATCCAACTCATCCCACTCAGCTCTATCTTGTGCTAAACGCTCAAGTGCTGCTTCGTGGTCTGCAATCCTTACTTCATTATCTGTCATTCCTGGATATTTGTCAACAACAACTCCGTCAACAACTGATAGTCTATGTGGCAAAGATGTGACAATGTCTGTCTCGTATTCGCCGTTTTCATTGAAGGATGCGACTCCATCATAGTAATTAAATTTCATTTTTTTCCCCTTATACTCTTCTTGTCCAGTGCGCCATTGATTGGAGCCCTGGGTAATTTGTGCTTGTGTAGTCTGTATCAAACAGACCCCACTGTGGATTGTTTACTAAACCTAAGTTACCACCATTAGCTATAGTTGAAGACGTAGTTCTTCCTTCTAGCGCCGCTTGCGGCTCCTGAATAAAGAGTCTTAGCCCGTAGTTGTTGTCAACGTTGTGAGTAGAATCGTTAAACAAGAATTTATCTTCTTGGTAAGGAACTATTTGGCATCCGTGGCTTGTAGTTCCATGTTGGCCAATAAAGTAATTTCTAGGATCTCTTGTATCAATGAAATAAACATTCATGCCTGAGCCATAGTAGTAGTAGCAGTTATACGCTGCCACCCAGTTATTGTCCCAAGATATTTGATGTCTCATTCCGTATCTTTGACCCTGCTCAATACCATATGAAGTTGTAAGTCCAATTGCATTAAAAGATGTTACCAGTTGTGAAGTTGCTGGATTATATGTTGCATATTGACTTTGATTTGAAGGAACCATTCTTGCCATTCCAATAATTCCATTATCTCCAACTACCACACGCATACGATATCTTGATTCATCATAGCTCTGAGAGTTGCTTGCTTGCCACTGGAAATCTCTAAATGCATAGCTAACCGCTCCAGCGCCTTGACCTGCATCAAGTAGGCCTGTTTTTGCTTCTCTTAAGAAAGCAGCCAGTGTTCCTGGGTAGTAATTGTCGCTATTTAAAGATCTATCTGTTCCTTCGTTCTTCCAGATGTGCATTCTGTAGTTATTATTTGCATCTATTGTTTGAATAACTACAAGCGTTCTAGTTCTATCGTTGTAGCCAGCTGAACCATAGGTTACTCCCTGTCCAGTCCATGTAGAATATATTGATTGGTTAAGATTTATAGTTTCGTAATATCCTTCAGCAATTCCACGTTCCATAATTCTTAATGTGTTGTTTGAGCTAAATAAAGAGAAGTTCTGTCTGATTCCACGCTTTCCAATAACAACTCCAAAGTAAGGCATGTATGACTGCATAACATCAGGATTTACTGCGGTATAAGTTCTGTTACCCGCCATAAGTCTCATCATCCAGTGTCCGTCTGCCTGCTGAAATGGTGTTGCTTGACTCCAAGATGTGGTTACTGTGCTTGAGCCAATAAGTGAGTTTGTATAGTTCCATCCAGCCCATGGTGCCCAAAGTTCTGAGTCAGTGTGTTGGCTTCCTGCATCGATTGGTCTGAATCTACTGTTGTAAATATTCCAAAACGGTCTGTTGTCTCGGCATGAATACGTTGCAAATGTAGGCAGAGCGTTTACAGAAGGAAGCTCTGTAACTACGGCATTTGCGTTTGCAATTGCTGCATTTAGTTGCGCTGTGCTTCCAGACTGTGCAAGATTTGATATGATCGCTGCGACTGTTGGGTTTGAAGCCAGTGCTGCCGTGGTCTGATCTTGAACTACCTTGTCTATGCCAGGTAGAACAATTTGCGTAACTGTATTTGCAACTGCCATTTTTTATTTCTCCTAAATATTTTTAATTAAATTGTTGTTATTTTGACGCCAGAGATAAAGACGTTAACAGAGTTTGCTAAACCTGCACTGAGAATAATTGCATCTCCTGCATTTAGAACCTGCTTAACATCTATAACTGTGATCTGACGAGGTGCTAGGTCAATGTTCTTGTAAAAGAAAATTCCTGCAAACTTTGCGCTTGACTGTTGTGCAACATCGGTAGTGTTACATAGGGTAATAGATGTAATTACATCTGTCTCTCCCGCTGGAACTGTATACACCTGAGATTCAGTTACTGGAACTGTTCCACCGAATATTCTTGCTGGTAAACTAATTTGTGCCATTTTATATTACTCCCATGTTTACGAATAGATTGTAGTTATCTACTGCTGATTGTACTAATGCGATTTGTTGATTTCCAGAAGTAACCACAGCATTTACCTGAGAAGACCCAGCATTAGTAATTGTTTGAACCTGTCCGCTAGATGCATTTGTTATCTCTGAAATTTTTGTATTTGTTACTGCCACAATGTCATTAACTCCTAGGAGTGATCCAAGGGACTCAAGGGATTTAGCCAAGAATACGATGTCTTGTGATGTAAGTGTAGCTGCTGACAAAGCATTGATCTTTGTCTTTGCTAGCTCAATTTGTGCGGTAAGTGTTGTCATTTTGTTACTCCTCTAGAATATTGTATCATAAAATTCATTATGCTGGAACCTCTGGAAGAGTATATTCAAGGTCTTCCGTCATTGTTTCTGGGAGGTCCCTAAGCGCTTGTCTATAGGTTTCCCATTCTGCTCTTTTTGCTTCTGATAAACCAGAATTTGGTAATTGAGTCCAGTCTGATCTCATTAGCATTTCATTTCTATCTGCCCTTAGAGCAGCATATGAATATGTAGTTTTTAGTGAAAGATAATATTCATCTTTCTCTTCGTCTGTCATAGCAATGGGTGCTCCAGATACTAATTTAAACATCTTGCCATCAATATCTTCTCCGACTCCGTGCCATCCAGCACCTGGATTTTCTTCGGAAAGAATCATCTGCTCTTGAATATTATTTGCGTCAAATTTAATGTAGTACATTATCGGTTACCAAACATTTCTGCTGTTCTGGCCCAAATGCGCCAGGAGCTTTTTACGTTAAATTCATTTAATTGATCATTATATTGAAGTGCTGCTTGAGTCATTTTAAGATCTGGCTGAATCCAGAAATCAGAAAATGTAGTATGCAAATCATAGAACATATTTTGATCTAGGTACCAGTGAACATACCCTGACTGCCAGTAGTACATTGTATTAGTTTGTACAACAACTACAGTTGTCTTGGCTGGAATTGTTACGTTCCATGACCACTGGTAGTATGAGTTTCCACCAGTTCTATTTACTGGAACTGACCAGCTAATATCAGTAACGGTATTATAATTACCGCTTGTATTAGGTGTTCCAATACAAACTCCTGAGCCATCATGACCAGATGCCCAGTAATTTGAATAGCTTCCCCACATCGATACTGTCTTTTGTAGGGTTGGATGATGATTTCTAAGGAACATAGTTCTTAGTCTAAATGGTGAGTATGCGGAGTTTCTTCCGTGAGCAATATGAACATCGTCATTTCCTACTACAGAGTTCTTTGCATAGATTAATCTATTGTTGTCAAATGAGCTTGTAGCATAGCCTACGGTATTCTGTCTAGTATTTGTTCCAAGAGAGAACCAGAATGCTCTTTCGCAATCCGCCTGCGTTGTTCCAGTTAAATAATTGTAGTAGCCTGTCCATGGGTCTCCAGATGACCAAATTTGCCACCATGACTGGTTTCTTTCATTTACTGTTGTAATTGTAGGGATCATGTAAGGACGACGTGTGCCGTCAGTTACTTCTCTATTCATTCTTGATTCTGCATCTACCACTCCAAGAGATGCTGGAGTAATTCCTAGCGATGCTCCAGTTACTCCTAGAGTTGCTAGTTCGGACGCTTTAAGTCCTGACGATAATGTTAAAAGCGTGTCTAATGATGCCATTATGCGATTCTCCATCCTTTTGCAGTATTTGAATATATTAATTTCATAGCCTTATTGTTTACGTTGAAGATAAGGTCTTCCTCTACTCCTTGAATTCTTTCGCCATTTCTAGCTATAGTAAAGAAGTTTGTTGATGCATTTCCAGAAATATCTACTATCTCTACAACATGTCCTATTGCAGGTCCTGCTGGAAGTGTTAATGTTAATCCACCTACTCCACCGCCAAGTGCTGGTGTGTTAACAAAAACTCTATCTCTATTTACTAGAAGCTTGTTAGCTGTTAAAATTTGCCATGGATTATATCCAGCGCTTACTGCTAGGGCTGATGCTGATGCAATATTTGATTCTTGATTTGTAATCACTCCTTCAAGAGAGGTTACTCTAGGATTAATATTGTCATATGTTGCCTGTAGTGCAGTATACTTATTGCTTAGATTTGCAACTGCTGCCCCATTAGCTGTTCCGCTAACAAGCGTAATTGCTGCCGCTCCAGCATCATCAATTCTTTCAATTGCATTTGCGGTGGCTTCAACAACATCTTCTACGCCTAGTGCCTCAGATAAAGTAACTAAAGACTTTGACACATACAAAATCTGCTCTGCATTTAAGTTTGTAGATGTTAAAGCATTAATTTTTGTCTTGATTGTCTCAATTTGATTTGACAATGTAGCGTAGTTAGCTGAGCTTCCAAAGTCAGTTGTAATAATATTACTTGAATTTGATTGCTCACCCTCAGAAGAGCTTGTAATCGCTCTAACCTTAAAGGTGTAGGCTGTTGCTGGAGTAAGACCTGTCACAAGTATTGGGGATGTGGCTCCTGCACCTGATCCACCGATTGGGGTTGATGAAACAGTGTATCCAGTAATTGTCTGACCGTTAGTTACGGTTGGTGGAGTAAATGCAAGTACTGCAGTTGTTGCTCCAGTTTTTGAAGCAATTCCAACAGTTGGTGGTCCAGGAGGAGCACTGTCTGTATTTACAATATTACTTGCAGCTGATTCAGGTCCAGTGCCAACAGAGTTAACTGCTCTTACCTTAAATGTATAGTGTGTAGCAGGAGTTAATCCTGTGAAAGTCATTGGCGATGTTGTTGATGAAGCAATAATGCCACCAGGGGTTGATGTACCAATGTATCCAATGATTGCTGCGCCACCATTTGAAGCTGGAGCAGTAAACGCAGCAGTTGCTGTTGTAGATCCTGTTTTTGTTGCTGTTCCTATTGTTGGGGCATCTGGTGCAAATACGTCTGCTGCGTCTGTTGTTATGCTGTTACTTGAAGCGGAAGCGTTTCCGTCTCCAACAAAGTTAGTTGCCTTTACGGTAAATGTGTATGATGTCGCAGGAGTTAATCCTGTAATAGTAATAGGTGATGTTGTTGATGAGGCAACGATGTTGCCAGGAGTTGATGTAACTGTGTAGTTAGAAATTGCTGCTCCACCATTTGAAGCTGGTGGCGTAAATGGAATCCGTGCTGATGTTGATGTTAGCTTTACTGCTGTACCAACAGTTGGTACTCCAGGAACTGTGGCATCTGAAACAATCTGATTACTTGGCGCTGAGGCAACAGATGTGCCAGCGGAGTTTGTAGCTGTTACTGTAAATGAATAGGCTGTTGCAGCAGTTAGTCCTGTAACTGTAATAGGAGATCCTGATCCAGTGGCAGTGACATTTCCAGGAGTTGATGTAACTGTGTAAGTAGTTACTGCTGCTCCATTGCTTGTAGCTGGCTCATTAAACGTAACTCTTGCAGTTGTTGAGCTTAATTTAGTAGCTACAGGATTTAAAGGGGCGCTAGGTGCTGCTGCATCTGTTGTAATTGTATTACTTGCAGATGAGTTACTACCAGCGCCTTGTGAGTTTGTTGCAAATACTACGAATGTATAATCTGTTCCAGGGGTTAGTCCAGTAACGGGAACTGTTCCGCTGCCTGCTTGAGAAAGTGTTCCAGTAATACCACCAGGAGTTGATATGGCAGTGTATGTAGTAATTGCATATCCGCCATCTGATGCTGGCGCTGTGAATGGAACATTTGCTGTTGTTGAACCAGTCTTTGCAGCAGTTCCAATTGTTGGTGCACCTGGGCTGTTAGGATTTACGTAATCTGTAGTTACAGCATTACTTGCCTGTGAGGGGCTAGAGGTACCAATAGAGTTTGTAGCTGTTACCGTAAATGTATATTGTGTTCCTGAAGTCAGTCCCGTAATTGAAACTGGAGAAGATGTTCCAGTAGCTGTAATGCTACCAGGAAGAGAAGTTACTGTATAACTAGTAACTGGCCTACCACCATTAGAAGTTGGTGGGAGAAATGCTAAAGTTGCAGTTGTTGTTCCAGTTTTTGTAGCTGTTCCAACAGTTGGAGCATCAGGAACAACAGCATCTGTTGTAATGCTATTACTTGGAGCAGAAGGACCAGATACGCCATCTCCATTTGTAGCCGTTACAGTAAAAGTATATTCTGTTCCAGGGTTTAATCCTGTGACTGTAATTGGAGATGTTGCCGATGATGCAGTTATACTGCCAGGAGTTGATAAGGCAGTATAGTTAGTAATTGTAGAGCCACCATCATTAAGTGGTGCCGCAAATGCTACTGTTGCTGTTGTCGATCCAGTTTTGGTAGCCGTGCCAATTATTGGGACATCTGATACTGCCATTTTATACTCCTTTTATGCCTGAGCTTCTGTCCAAGATAAACGGGCTGAAATATCTCCAGATGTTAATCCTAGGTTTGTTGCGACGATTGTTAAAATATCTGGACCATTTGGGAATCCTGGTGCTTTAAAGTTTCCATCACCAGAAAGAATTGATGTTCCAAGATCCTTAACCTTTGACAAATCAAATGTTGTAGCTGAGTAGTTTGTACCACCAGTACCGTCGGTGTAGAAAGCAAACGCCTGATCTCCACCTCTGATTGTTGTTATAGGGTTGGTTACAGTAGAACCTGTTCTACCAGTATTATCATGGTAGATAACCTGTGCTAGAGATCCACCAGGGATTCTAATAGTTTCCCAATCGCCTGGAAGGTTTACTCCAGTAGGGAAAGCTGATGGGTTATATATACCCTGAATCAAGAATGCTCCCTGAGCAAGAATACCAAGCGAACTTAGTGCTAGCTGCATAGTGTTAAGAGTTTCTCTCTTACCGTAATTTCTTCCAATTCCATTATCTGCTGAAGGAGCAATTCTGATTGAAAGAAGTGGTCTTGCAATTGCTGAAGAACCAAAGCTCTGTGAAGCGGATCCTTGAGGGGTAACAATACTTGTTGGAATTGTAGTTCCAAATGGTATCGTGTACTGAATTGTATTGCTTGTTACTGCGCTTACTGTAAATGTTCCATTAAATGTTGAACTTTCTACAGCGCTTGAATTTGTTTGAGGCTGAGCAGTGTATCCATATACACCTGCAAGGATTACATCGAACTGGTTTGACGATGGCACTGCAGATATTGTTCTAATCCCGTTCAAGACACCAACTATTGCGGTAGTTTGAATCTGTCCATTTTGAAGGTTTCTAGAAAGAACTGAATTTGATATAGTTACGTTTTGGTCTTGAACAAAGTTGTGAGAACCCTGAGTTGTAACTCTTATTGTAGATGCAGAAGTTCTTACAATACTTGTTATTGATGCTGAAGTATTTACGTCAGAAATTCTAATTGGATATCCAACCTGCAACTGGTGCGGTGCAGCAGTTGTTACTGTTGCAACACCTGATGTAGCAGACTTTGAAGCAATCTTTGCAATAACTTCACCAGAACCTGCAACGTTTACGAATCTCTGCATACCAGCGGTAAAGATAAAGTTCTTATCATCATCAAACTTACCGTCCATGATAACAGATGATCCCCAGTGGCTAATTACTGGAGCACAGGTATTTGTAATTGTTTGAACAGAAACTTGTGCAGTTCCAGTTCCATTTGTAATAGTATTATCTGGAAGATATGTTGCATTGCTAGAAGATCCTGATAGCTGAACTGCCTGACCCTGTAGATAAGAGGTCATTGGCTGTCTTCTGTTAATATTAACAGGATATCCTTGTGCAATTGCATTATATTCTCTATTAGTAATTGTATAAGAACAAATTTCAAAATTGGTGTCGTCTTTTATAACCAAGAATCCTTGGTCTGGCCAGAATTTAACACTATCAACATACATAACAATCATTGTTGGGGATAATGGAGATCCAACAATTCCTGATGATCCCGCCTTTAGCTTTGTGCTAAAGAATGGTGAGTTAATAGCTTCATATCTTGCTGGAAGGTTTCCAGAACGCATGTAAGCTTCTGTGTTTCTATTGTTGTTAGGCATCTTGTGGCAATAAACAATATTTCCTTCTGTGCCTCTAAATCCGAATCTAATAAATCCCGCACCATACCATGTGTAGTCAATGTAGGCCATCTGCATCAATGCTGGGTCCAATGTGTATCCTGAAGGTCCCTTACCATCTAGCTTGTCTACGTTCCACTCGGTCTGAGGAACTCTAATTTCTTGAGTTATAACATAAGATGAGTTTGTTAGAGAATCTCCCTTATATGCAGGGCTAACCTTCATATTAGTGTCTGATGCAATTTCAATAACTGTGTAGTTTGCTCCCTTAATAACAATCTGGTCTCCGACCAGCAACTGCTTTCTGAATCTTGTATTTATACCAGTAATTGTGTTTGAAAACTTAGTTGCAGCAATTTTACCAAAAAGATCTTTCTTAGAGAATCTTCTAACCGCATATAGGTATGTGCCATCGTATTCAAGGAAGAATCCGTTTTGGTCATTGTACATACCAGTTCTTGTTGCAGCACCTTCCCACTTGTAAACAGTAATTGTTACGTCAACTCCTCCTGGGAACTGATCAGTAGCAGTTAAATTTTGTGTAATAGGCATTATATATTGGAACTCATTTGTTCCTAAAACATTTGTAACCGTAAACTTGCCATTCCATGGGTTGTAAGTTCCTGCTGTTTGAACTCCGTCTACCTTAATTTTTGCTCCTGGTTGCATTCCGTGATCTTGAATTGTACGGACTGTTACAACCTGATTTCCAATCAAAACTCCAGCTACAGATATCTGATCTACGTCAAACGTAGGGGTAAACTTTACACCAGTTGAGAACTGAATTGACTTTCCTGACTGATATCTAAAGTGACGACGTGTTTGACGAATAACTCTTACTCCACAGACATTGTCTGTTGTTGAAAGAATAACTCCTCCATCGTGTGGTCTGTGCTGAACATAACCATTTGGCTTTGCATAAAGTCCTACGCCATTTGTGACAATTGGGTTAGAAACCTGTGAATCCATTTTAAACTTCATTTGATTTGGACTTGAGACGTTAAATATTCTCCAAGATCCCTTGATTGAGCAATTTGCATTCTGGCTTCCGATTAGAATTGGTGTTCCTGGAAGAAGTCCATGAGCTGTGCTTGTTGTAATTGTAATTGTAGATTGTGCTGCTCCGTCTGAGTTTGCAGACCATCCTTGAAGTCCGAGAGAATCGTTTCCGCCTGGAATGTGTGCGTTATCGAAGATTCCTCCACCAGTAACTGATGTAAGGCTTCCATCTGAAATTGATCCAGAAACAATTCCGCTTGCTAAATATGTAAATGTAAATCCGTCTGCGCTTACTGTTTCAACTGGGAAAGTTCCTTCAGCTAAAGGATTTTTTGTATCTTGAAGTGAAACAACATCTCCTGCAACAAGTTCTGTTGCTGGGCTAGAAACAACTACAGTAACTGTAGATCTTGGCGCTGCGCCATCGCCAGTTACGCTTACTACGTCAAATGAGTTTCCGCCTGTTGCTCTAGAAAAGAATGATGGGTAATTTGATGTTAATACCAAGGCTTCCCACTTAGAGCTCTGAATACCATATTCAAAGTCTGTATCCATTAAAGATTGTGGTGGGGCGACTCTAAGTTTATTTACCGCATCCATAAGCGGCTCTGTAAATGTTACTGTTTCTGCTGGCTCGTCAACAATGATTGCAAGTTGATCGGTAGCAGCCATTGATGCACAGTTGTACTTAAGAGTAATAATTGTCTTTGGCTCATAGCCAACTTCATTGTCTACTGAAAAAGATATTGCAGTTAAATTAGGATCGGAGAAGTTGTAGATGACCTTACCTTGTGTCGTATTTGTGATAAGCATCAATCGATCTTGTCTTACTATTCTTGGAATAATAATCTGATCTAATTCTGGCTTAAATACGTAGTATGCGTGTTCTATTTGTCTTCTTGACATTATATTCTCCTAAAATAAATAACTTGTTGCTGCAAATTTACTGTTCAACTCTGTTTGAGTCAAAGTACTTGTATACTTTGGATAATATAGACCTAGGTTTAGCATTGCATCTACCCTAGCTACCGTTGTTTCCTTAAGTATATCATTAGCTAGTTCATTACCAGAAGGTCCAACTGCACCTGTTGCTCCAGTTAATCCCTGCTGTCCTTGTGGGCCTCTAATATTTCCCTGTAATGTCCATGTCGATGTAGTTGAATTATATTGGAACCAATCGCCCGTTGTTGTATTTAAATAATTATCTAAACCTAATTTGTTTGCTGGGTTTTGTGCTGTTGGATCTGCAATTCCAGTGAAATTATATGAACCTCTTTGTCCAGCTGTTCCTTGAGGTCCCGCTGCACCTGCAGCACCCGCTGGGCCCTGCGTTCCAGTAGGAAGACTAAAATTTAATATTGCCGCTGAAGATGTTCCGCTATTTGTAACAGTCGGTGCTGATCCTGAAGGTAATGTGTTTACTGCGCCTACAGATATTGTTGCTGCTTGTCCAGGTAAACCTTGAGGACCTTGTGCTCCTGGTCGTGATCCTGCTACTACAACCCAGGCCGTTCCATTCCAACGCTTTAGTGACATATTATAATTCCTCCAAGTGTCATTATACTATAAATTTGTTCAAAATCCTATCCAAGACAGGACTTCTGAATCTGAGTTTGGGTACATCTTTTTCCATTGATTATCAACAGATACATATATTGTTTTTTGTGAAACTACGTATATCATTGCCCCTGGATAAAGAGAAGCAGTAGGCAAATTTGAAAAAGCTTGAACTGACGCTGCTCCATTTTTAAATAAATCTTTATACTCTAAGTATCCCTCTTCGTTTGCTAGGTCTATCCAAAGATCTGTTTCTGCAGGCGTTGGAGGGGTCAAAGAGGAGACAATAGACTGTCCTGAAGTATCATCTAAGTCTATCCAAAGCTCTCCTGTGTAAGAAGGGGTTGCTGGCTCATTTGCACTATATATTAATTCTGTTATCGGTTCATCTGTGTCAATCCAAAGAGTATCTGTATTATAATTTGCTGGGGCTTCTGGTCCAGCATAAATAAATTCTGTTGCGCCAGCATCATCATCAACGTCTATCCACAAATCTCCTAGAGTTGTTGCTCCCGCTGGTGGCTCGATAAGACCTACGAAAAATGTACTTGCTGGTGCAGAAGCATCTGTTGGAATTAATGTGAGTCCGCCTCCACCACCGCCAGAACCAGATACTTCCTTCCACAATAAGCCGTCCCAAACATTTAGCTTGTTAAGAATTTTATTGTAGTAAATTTGTCCGTGTACTGGAGTAGTTGGTGCGGCATCTAAACCAATAATAATACCGTTTGTATAAGTATTCTTTGAGGTCCAGGTATTTGTAGTAGAAAGAGATAGGTCTGAGCTTATGTATTCCCAAGTTGAAGTTAAAGCATTCCATACTTTGAGGGCTCTAGTTGTGCCACTTCTAAATTCATCAGTGTCCAGCCAGAATTGACCGTCTGACGGAGATGATGGGGCAGAAGCTGACATAATAGCTTTAGACGGAGGGATTATTGTTTCTAGTATTAGCTTGTTTGCTTCATCATCATAGGTTGCTGTAATGTTTGGATTTAAATTATGTACAAAAAGAGGAGCGATATAGTCTTGAGCCTGTTCTTGTGTTAATTGAGCAATTACTGAAAGGTTTACCCTATTAGTTGTATCATCATAAGTTGCAACTACATTTGTATGCCCATTATGTGCAAACATTGCTCCTGTTGTATCTGATATTGTCTCTGGGGCATCAGCTATTGAAAGGTATGTGCTTGCTGCTGTTGTAATATTTAACTTTGTTGCTAGAGCGGATGTTATTGTTGTTGCAAAATTTGCATCGTCTCCTATTGCTGCCGCAATTTCATTTAGAGTGTCTAGCAGTCCTGGTGCTGAATCTACAAGGTTTGATATTGCGGTATTTACGTAGGTCTTATCTGCCATAACTGAGGTATCTACCGCTAAAGTTATTGTGTTTGCAACATCATCATAAGTTTTTGTTATTCCGTTGCCTGCTGTCAAAGAAGTAGCAATTGCATCCATGACCTCTTCATCGTCATAGGTAGCAGTTAAATTTATTTTTCTAGCAACATCGTCGTATGCTACTGTAATATTGTTATGGGTTCCAGTGGTAAGCAAGCCGCCGACAAGATCTTCCACCTCTTCAATATCTAGGATATTTGTTTCAAGTGTTTTGACCTTATAGTCTAAAGAGTTTGGGTCGGTAGAGTTATTGGCACCGACCTTAGACTCCAATGCCTCAATTGCATCGTTGGCATTTGCATGTTGGGCGGAATGGGAAACTTCCTCAACCGAATCATTCGGCTGTGGGTTAACTAGAACGTCTAAAGACGCTGGGAAATTTGTTGCCATTTGCTTACACCTCTTCCCTAATTATACCTTAAATGTTTCTTTACCTATCTATAGAACTTTAGAAACCTGGCCCTGATACCTACCATGATCTTGATGGTTTCTATCGTTATATGAAAACATAGTTACTGCAGAATACTTTATTCCAGACTTTACTGGTAAGGCGGCATGTGAAAAAAGATAGCTAGATGGGAATAGCACAATGTCGCCATATTGAGGAACATAGGTATAGTCAAAATGGGGGAAGTACAGCTCTCCACCCTCATAGTCGCTATTTAAATACATAACAGTAGATACGTCGCATGAATAGCTTGGGCCGCTGTCTGGGTGTGTTTTAAAATGCTGTCCTTCTCCATAACGAACAAAGTTTATAGCTTCCATGTAGTGCAGTGTGTTCGTATTGTATGCTCTCATGTAATCCTTTAAACACTCTTGAAGCTTTTCTGTTATTTGATCATGAACAGATATTATTTCGTCAGATAGTTCATTCCCTGGCCTCAAAGAATCTCTTTTGATTTTAAAATCGACACAATCTCTGTAATCTAATTTTTGTACGTGGTCTCCAACTGTGGCAATCGACCACTTAAACATTGAGCTTTTACCTGAACTTAAGACCTTTTCTAGCCTTGCTGGAATGTTCATTGCTTCTGGCAAAGCGTTTCTATATATTTTTATTCCAATTGCTGGGGTGTCAATTATCATAATATCTCCTTTTATTTTAGACTAAAGGTATCCACTTTTGTGAATACTGATTTTTTATTTCTGATAATGGGCTTACATAAAACACTATTGATTTAAATCTATTAGAATAAACAATTTTATTGCCCGCTTCCGAAACAATAATTTCTCCAGGCTCTATCTCAAACTCTTCTTCATTAATTAGTAATCTTGTTTTTTCTGAGTCTAGAGAAATTATTCCAAACATTGAGGGTCTTGATGTACCACCAGCATCATACCATAAAGACGGGTCCTGGTCTTCAATTAATGAAGAGTAAATAAAATATTTATTTTTTAAGTAGCTAAATTGATATTTTTCACATGCATTTTTTATTAATAGAGATACTTTTTGAAAAAGAAAATACATTTGTTCGTCATGCATAAAAAATGGATTGTAATTATTTTTATCGTATACCTTGATATCTTTTTCATTAGAATGTGGGAAATCATAGAATTTTTCAGATTTATCTAATTCATTTATTATTTTTTCATATAGGCCCAGTGTATCAAATTTATCTTTAACTGAGATTGTTTTTCTTTTTTCTCTGTATATAACGTTTTCGTTTTTATTTTGACTTTCTGTATTAATCATTCTTAACCTCTACGTAAGAAACTCCAACAATCATTTCTCCAGAAGAAACTTCAGAAATCTTATACCTATATTCTTCTGAAGATGGGAAAATTATTAAATTACCTTTTGATAGTGGTATAGAAATATCTTTGTTTAAGAATGTAATATTAGATCCCGTGTGATTGCTATTTACTATATAAATAATTGATATGGTATCTATTAGTCCTGGGTTTAAAAACTCTTGCATGTATGATGTTTCTGGAATTATTTTTAAAAACACATTCTCTATTGGATAAACAAATGCAAGGGATCTGTCATGAAGATAAGAATTTATTTCAGAAATATAGCTAATATATAGCCTCCTATTTTCTAAATTTAAATTTTTAAAGTTTGTTGTTTTAATTATTCCTTCTTTAAAACCATTTACTCTTTCTATCCATGAAATCTCTTCAAAGCTTGAAAGCATAACTTGAAGCTCTGTGTCTCTTATATATGAAAAACTGTAAACACTTATATCCTGTTCTGAAAATATTTTATTAACCATTTTTTCCTCCTGGTCTGTGGCCATGCCAAACATCTGGATAAGCTGGATCTCTTGGCGGGTCAATATCAAATACTGATATTGATGATTTTTGTTCTAGAGGAATGCTTTCTATTTTTTCTTGCCATACATCTTTAACTAATTTAGTAGCTTTTTCAGTTTTTTCGCTTCTATCTAAAGGCACATCCATAATTATATTTAAATAATCATTAAATATTGCTCTAGCAACTAATCCAGAAACTCCCAGCAACCCCATTTTTCTATATTTTGGATTTACATAAACTCTTTCATTTCTTCCATTTTTATTAACGGTGCAATACAAGTCTGGGTATTCTGTAGGAAAATAATCTGAAATAACGACAGTGTTTTCGGGATGCACATCATTAAAATAAATTGCGCTTACATATTTTATAGATGAATGGTTTAATTTTGTAACATGTATCCAGGAGCCCTTTAGTTCATTAGGCATTGCAGAAAATACGGGCACAAGGTTTTCTCCGACCATTTTCATCTCTATAATATTATATTGCGCTTGAATCATGAGTTAACATCCTTTCTGTAAAAAACATATCGTATGGCTCACAGTTGATAGAAATAATATCGTGTGGAGCCTGAACTATTTCATAAAGATAAATAGGCTCCCAGCTGCTAGTGTCATATGAATAAACCAAATCAGTTTCTTTAACTATATTTACTGAAGTTTCAAACTTAGATACGCCATTTCTTTTAATTAAAATATAGTGGTATTGAGAAAATATATCTTCATTAATTACAACCGCATATGCAGATTGTGTTTTATAGATATTAGCTATAGTTGTAACTTCTGGGATTATGCTAGGATTATTATCTGACCAAGCAATCGCTTGAGCAGTTATTCCTTCATCTCCTTCATAAGGGAATCCTTCAATATTTGCAGATAAAAGAGTGTCTCCGACTCGTAAATCTCCTGCTTTAACAAGACCATCGGTAGTTCTAACTAAAGTTGTAATGCCAACGCTTTTGCCACCAAAACTAAATAGTGCGCTAAGATCAAGATTAGTCAGATCTCCAGATCCTCCAAAGAGCGGTGTGTCAAATGCTGGTTCGTTGAATGCTGGTTCGTTGAAT
>Ga0164292_10000876_pt1 | contig 24101 bp, 20 predicted proteins | sample GEODES117metaG_FD_111486 | JGI IMG/M metagenome (GOLD analysis project Ga0164292, IMG submission 111486) | Eutrophic lake water microbial communities from Lake Mendota, Wisconsin, USA - GEODES117 metaG | ecosystem: Environmental > Aquatic > Freshwater > Lake | place: USA: Lake Mendota...
AGCGAGAGCGCACCTGTTATCGCACAAGCTAAGGCGTTATGTGGCAGCTGCCCAATGCAAGCAAAGTGCTTACAGGGCGCCCTCTCCAGAGCTGAGCCAGCTGGAGTATGGGGAGGAGAGTTATTTGATGAAGGTCAAGTAATTCAAAGCAAGCGTCTTCCGGGACGGCCAGCCAAGATTGCAGTAGCAAGTTAATTTAAAAAGTTAACAACAACTGTTAACTAGAAAGGGTTAACAAAAAAGCGGCAGGATTGGTTTGTTACCAACCCCGCCGCTTTTACTTTTGGTTAATACTTATTTATTAAGCCTTACCAAGAATACGATTTACCTTTGTGCCACATACTGGGCAAATTCCTTGCGCCATTCGGCGACCTGAATCAGAGACCTTTACATGTCCTTCAAAAGCGCGCTTCTCTTTGCACTTAACGCAGTAAGCCTCACCCTTATATTCTTCAGCCATTTTCTTCCTCCATCCGCCGCACTCGTGGGAGCATGCGGGAGGTTTCCCACATGTGAGTACGAATGGCAACACCATACCCCCAGCGCCACGCTCAACTGGGGTTTTCCACGCGTAAATTGTAAAAAATTACTCAATAATCTAAAAAAAGGGGGTAAAACTAGATATTTACCGCCGGAATAACACCTGAGCCACCACTTTGGCAGCCAAGCTCAAAACCTTCTAGGAATGCTTCGGCTCTGCCTTGATCGGTATATCTAGTTAAATAATTATTAAATTCACTGTCATGGCCTGGAACTCTTAAATGAATTAGCTCATGAAAAATAATGTAATTTAAAACGTAGGCAGGTGATCCAACTAAACGATCTGAGATTCGAATTGTGCGATCTACAGTGGTGCAAGAGCCCCAACGCTCACTCATATTGCGCCAATTAATACTTGCTGGGTGCATATCAAACTCAGGTAGGTATTGAGTTAGAAGTTGCATGCCAATCTCCATTAATTGCAGATCGGTTTTGCGCTCGCGGGCCTCACGGCGTAAGACCATTGCGATCATCTCTGGGATCATTTGGATTTCCTGACGCCGGCTCATCTTGGCGGGGATATGAATCTCAATTACCCCACCCTGGCGGTATGCGCTAACACTTCGCCGTCTGCGCTCTTTTCGAATTACTCGAAATGGGGGCAAATCAGCGGGAAGCTCTTCTTCAATCTTTTTCTTTCGCGAAGATATTTGTGACACGGGGGGCAAAATATCGGTAAAGAGGATTTGCTGTTCAAAGTTATCCACCATTACCTCTACTTATCCACCATATTTAGGTTATCTCCACAGGTTAATCCACAGAGCGATGCTTAAATTTTACGCGCCCTGCCAACCTATCTCTGCGAACTACCACCGCGTGGTTTGCAATGATTTTTTTAAGCGCTTAAAAAGGGTTAAAAGCAAAAATAAATTTTGAGATTTGCTTCTCAAAACACCATATTAAGTTGATTCTCACCTTTTATTAACATAGGTTTGCGCTACGAAGTCCCCGGATAACCGTTTCATATCTGCAAGGGGAAGGCAGATACGAAATCGTGCGCCCGGGGATTTCGCTTTTACTTTTGTAACTTAGATCAGCCCAGATAGATCATCTGGAACGGTGACGCTATTTAAAAATGCTTTTACATCAGCTAGATCATTTGGCATTGGCAAAAACGCTGGATCATCCCAGCACTTATCTCGACTATCTGATCCTTTTATTATTTTAACCTCACTCCAAAATGCAGAGGCTTCTCGCATTTTTCTTGGTGAAACTTCAACTCCAAGTAGATTTGCAAATAATTGTTGCATTGGCGAGTTAGTAGCACGCCTTCTTCTAGAGTTTTCAATTAAAGCATTAAATGCTGGGATCCGATCCCCAGCAACCTCAGAGATAACATGATCAATCCAGCCTTCAATTAAAGCTAAAGCCATTTCTAGTTTAGTTAGCGCTAACTCCTGAGCTGGAGTTTGTTGCGGTGTGAATAATCCAGCATTTAGTGCCAGATTTATTGATTCTGGATTATTAATATCAATTTCACCGCTAGACATTGCCTGCTCTGCTTGGCGGGTAATTGAGTCAACATCGATAGTTATGCCTTTTCCGTAAGAAATAATCACATCTTTAAGATAAGAGTTAAGCCAAGTGGTATTGGCAAAAAGCCGGGCTGCAGCCGCCTCGCGAAGGGAAAGATAAATAGTTACCTGCTCTAGATCAATGCCAAGTCCATCAGCCCATTCATTAACATTTTGGGGGATAAGGTGAGAGCCAGAGTCTGCTTTTAATAGTGGGATCGCAACATCATTTGCGCCAGTTATTGAGTTTGCTAGTAAGCCAATTCCCTGCCCTAATTGGGTAGCAATTAAGGTGCCCATAAATCCTCGTAATAATCGAGCCAGCATCGCCTTCATTGCACCCTGCTGCTCCGGCGTCTGGTTTGTTTCGCCTGTGAATTCAATTGGCAATGATGAGGTCGAGCTTGAAATTACGTTAGCTAAAGCATCTGCCATCCCAACTGCTAACGGTTCAATTAACTCTTGCCAGCCACTAACAGATTCATCTAGCCACTCTCGTTTTGCCCAGGCACTTTGAGTTGAGGTAGCTATTGACGGGAAGAGGATTTCAGTATCCAGCCAAGTATTTGCAATTTCTAAAGATTGGTTAAATCTTTGCTGATCCGCCGTCCCAACCGGTAGGTCACCTTTTGCGGTTATGATTTTTTTAGCAATATCTCTAAGGGCGGCAACTGTAATTAAATTTTGTGCAGATCCAGTTTTTGCACCTCCCATACTCTCTAAAAATGATTTTGCCCCAGCAAGTGCACCAGAGTCAATTCCCATTTCTGAGAATTGCTTAAGCAACGCTTCAAAATCAGGTTGCCCTTCATTTGGTAAAAAGCCAAAGCTCATTTGTCTAACTCACTCTCGATCGCCTTGTTATAAAGATATCTGATTCTAATAGAACAATAATGACACCTTTTTTCTTCCCCGCTGATTAAGATTATGGGTATGAACTCAGCCTCAACTGCCGCCCTGATTTGGTGGGTCATTCCAATTGGTGCAGTTCTTTGTGCGATTGGGTATGGAATCTGGATCACAAAATATAAGTCAAAATATGATAACCAAACCAATCGCTCAGTTAATAGCTTTAAAAAGTTCCAAAGTACTTTTAAAAATAAGAAGTAATCAATTAAGTTAGTAATTTATATGAAATCCCTATTGCCAATCAAACCTAAGTTTCCGACCAAAACTAAAGTTGCTGTTGCACTTTTGGTACTTGCCTCCTTATTTCTGCCTTCACCATTTGTAATACTCTCGCCCGGAAATCCGCAAAATATACTGGGCTCGGCTATAACTATTACTGGAACCAAAATTTATCCAACTACTGGAAAATTATCAGTTACATCTGTGATGGTCACTGATCCTGATTCTTATATAACTGGATTTGATGTTTTATATGGGTGGATTGATACAAATCGAGCGGTACTACCGAGGGTTGAGGTTTATCCAAAGGGTGAAAGTGCAGCAGATTCGAAAAAAAGTGGAGCACAGGAGATGACCAGTTCGCAAACAAGTGCAACTGCTGCTGCTCTAAATTATTTGGGTTATGAAAGCACCTCTAAGTTGGTTATCACAGAGGTTAATGATCAAACCAATGCTTATAAATTATTAGTTAAATCAGATATCATAATAAGTGTTGATGATAAAAAGTTTGTTTCAGGCTCAGAAATCATCAAGTATCTAGATCAAAAACAGCCAGGAGATGTAATCTCAATTAAGGTCTTACGATCTACGAGTGAAGTAATTACAAAACAAATTAAATTATCTGCCCGAGATGATGGATCTGCATTTATTGGCGTAAACATTCAACAAGATTTTGACTTTCCTTTTCAAGTTAAAATTCAGTTAGCTGAAACTGGCGGGCCAAGTGGCGGGCTTATATTTGCACTCGGTGTAATTGAAAAGCTAACTGCCGCTGATTTAATTCGGGGACGAAATATTGCCGGAACTGGCACAATCACCACGGCAGGTCAGGTCGGGCCAATCGGGGGAATTGCTGAGAAAATTATCGGAGCCAAAAAATATGGTGTAAAGATATTTCTTACACCCACTGCAAATTGTGCTGATATCAAAAACAATGTTCAACTAACCAATAGCGGAAGCAAAGAAGATATGAAAATTGTGCCGGTCGCCACACTCGCTGAGGCGATTTCAGTGCTTAACCTGCCCGATGATGCCACCTATCCAAGTTGTGCAACTGCCTCCAAGATATAGATAAGATTTGGCCATGAGTAATTCAGGCTTTGGCGGCGGCGGATTTGATCGTAACAACAACCCATTTGGTGGAAGTGGATTTGGTGGTTCGTTCCCAAACCCATTTGGAAATCGTGGTCCAGGAAAGAGGAGAGTCAGTCCACTAACAATTACTGCAATTGTCCTATTTGTATTAGGCACCATATTAATTTCTTCAAGTAGTTTTTATGCTGATCTACTTTGGTTTCGCTCAGTTGATTTTGTTAACGTTTGGCAAACAACACTATTCACCAAGATTTTCCTATTTATTGTGTTTGGACTTGTAACTTCATTATTTATCACCTTAAATATTTATTTAGCGTTCCGTAAGCGTCCGATGTATGTTCCAGTAGCAGTTGAAGCAGACAATCTTGAAAGATACCGGGCTCAGCTAGAGCCAGTTCGCAAGCTTGTCGGAATTGTTGTGTTTCTAACTCTTTTCTATTTTGCTGGAAGTACTGGAGCAAAACTTTGGCAGCAATGGTTGCTATTTAAGAACGCGACAAGCTTTGGAACGGTAGATCCCCAATTCGGTAAAGATATTTCATTCTTTGCCTTCAAGTTACCGATGTACCAATCATTAATAGGTTGGGGTATTTCAACCATTATTTTGGCATTACTCGCCGCAGCTGCTGTTCACTACATTTATGGTGGTATTCGTACTCAAGTAAAAGAGGATCGAACAACTGTTGCCGCTCGGGTTCAGCTTTCAATTTTGCTAGGACTTTTAGTATTACTAAAAGCTGTTGCATATTGGTTTGACCGCTTCGCCCTTACTTTAAAAGAGGGTCGATTAATTACTGGACTGACCTACTCAGATGTAAATGCGCTTCTTCCGGCTAAATCAATCTTGGCAGCGATTGCGGTAGTTTGCTCCTTGCTATTTTTTGCCAACATCGTTCGTAAATCCTGGCTATTACCAACCGCTGGTGTGGCATTAATGGTGATCGCCTCAGTGTTAATTGCCGGCGTCTACCCAGCAACAATCCAACAATTTCAAGTTAAACCATCTGAATCCACTAAGGAAGCTCCTTATATTCAAAAAAATATTGATGCCACCCGTACTGCTTATGGATTAGATGGGGTTGAGGTTAAAGATTATCAAGCAACAGTTACTACTTCAGCCGGCCAGCTAGCAAATGATGCGGCGACTATTGCAAATATTCGCTTAATGGATCCAAATGTTTTATCGGCAACCTTTAGACAATTGCAACAAATTAAGCCGTATTACAGCTTTGCTGATTCATTAGATATTGACCGTTACACAATTGATGGTAAAGAGCGTGATGTTGTTGTTTCTGTTCGTGAATTAAATATTGATGGTAATCCATCTAGAAATTGGATTAATGATCACCTGGTATATACCCACGGGTTTGGAATGGTTGGGGCATTTGGAAATACTGTTGATGCTGATGGAAAACCAAGCTTTACAGTTGGCGATATTCCACCAACTAAAGGTTTAGGTGAGTTTCAGCCTCGCGTTTATTTTGGTGAGAACGTTCCAGATTATTCAATCATTGGTGGACCGGCAACAAGTAATCCGGTAGAGCTGGATTACCCAGATGACAACTCTGCAAATGGTCAGAAGAACTACACCTATACCGGCAAAGGTGGAGTACCGATGGGTTCAATCTTCTCCCGTTTATTATTTGCGATTAAATATCAAGAACAGAGAATTGTTTTATCTAATTTGATTAATGCTGATTCAAAGATTCTTTTTGATCGTCATCCACGTGATCGAGTAGCAAAAGTTGCACCTTGGCTAACGTTAGATGGGGATCCATATCCAGCAATAATTGATGGCAAAATTCTTTGGATTATTGATGGATATACAACTAGTGCGGGTTACCCAAACTCTAGATTCGTAAATCTAGCAAATACTGGGGATGCATTGACCAGTAGATCAAATGCGGTTGCTTCGCTCGATGATAAAAATGTTAACTATATTCGCAACTCTGTTAAAGCAACTGTTGATGCTTATGATGGAACCGTTTCTTTGTATCAATGGGATGAAAAAGATCCAGTACTTGCAACATGGAGCAAAGCTTTTCCAGGCAGTGTTCAACCAAAGAGTGAAATTTCACCAGCATTATTAGCTCATATTCGATACCCAGAGGATATGTTCCGAGTTCAAAGAGATATTTTGAGTGCCTACCATGTGACTACCGCTGATGCGTTTTATGGCGGTCAGGACTTCTGGCGCGTACCACTTGACCCATCTAGCTTTGGATCAAACTCTGGAAATCAACCTCCTTATTACTTAACTATGCAAATTCCTGGTCAAACCAAGCCGACATTTTCTTTGTACACACCATTTGTGCCAAGAGGTGGACGTGAGAACTTAACCGCTCTAGCTGTTGTTAACTCTGATGCTGGTGATGAATATGGAAAAATTACCGTGCTACAGCTTCCACGATCAACAAATATTGCAGGCCCATCCCAGGTTTCATCTAACTTTGAGGCAAAGCCTGAAGTAGCAACCTCACTTTCATTGCTCCGCCAAGGTGGATCTGATGTAGTGCTGGGTAACTTGTTAACTCTTCCAGTCGGAAAGGGTTTGCTTTATGTACAGCCAGTTTATGTTCGAGCAACTGGAAATACTGCTGCTTATCCACTGCTACAAAAAGTATTAGTTTCTTTTGGAGATCAAATTGGATTTAGTGAAACTTTGCAAGGTGCACTAGATCAAGTATTTGGTGGCAACTCTGGAACTACAGTTTCTGATAATCAATCTAATACTCCAATAAACGGTGGAACCGGAAGCAGCCAAGCAATTAGGTCTGCGATTGCTTCTTTGCAATCTGCATATGCAGATCTTGAAGCGGCACAAAAGCGTTTAGATGGTGCGGCTGAAGATAAAGCAAGAGCAAGAGTTAAAGCAGCAATTAATGCATTAATCTCCGCGCAAAATAGATAATTAATTCAACCCATTTGGGTTAATTGCCCTTACTACTCTAAGATTTAACTACCGACGCGGGGTGGAGCAGCTCGGTAGCTCGCTGGGCTCATAACCCAGAGGTCGTAGGTTCAAATCCTGCCCCCGCTACCAATTTTTACTTAATACGTAAACTATTTACAACCACAAATAGCGAAGAAATCGACATTGCACCAGCTGCATACATGGGTGCCAAATTTCCACTAGCAGCAACAGGTATGCAGACAATGTTATATAAAAATGCCCAAACCAAATTAGATCTAATAATCTTTGTTGTTTTCTTTGAAATTCTTATTGCATCAAGGGCAGCATTCAGGGACGGCCTTATCAAGGTTATATCTGCAGCAGCAATTGCAGTATCTGTGCCAGATCCCATGGCAATACTTAAATCAGATTGGGCAATAGCTGCAGCATCGTTAATGCCATCGCCAATCATCAAAACCTTACCTTTTTCTTGAAGTGAAACAACAAAATCTAATTTGTCACTAGGTGAGGCAGAGGCAAAGATATGATCAATCGGAATTCCTACTTGAGCACCCATAGAGATTGCTGCAACCTCACCATCTCCAGTAACCAACCAAGTATTCAATTTGGCAGCATGTAATCTATTTACTGCATCTTTACTATCTGGTTTAACCTGATCACCAACTTCAAATACTCCATATGCCAGACCATCGATTGCAAGTACGGCAACTGAGTTTGCTCTAGTTTTAGCAGCCTCAATCGCAGCAGTTAGCTTAGGTGAAAATTCGGTAGTACTACGAGCAATTGAGAGTGGTAATCCGATTAAAACCGCTTTGGAAGTTGTTGATCCAACCGAGTGAACTCTGGCTGCAACACCAACGCCAGATGTGTGTTCAAAATCAGTAACAGTAAATGGTTCGATACCTTGTTTTGATAATGCGTTTGCAATCGCAACCGCAATTGGATGTGAATCAAGAGTTTCAACACTCAATGCAAAACTCATCAGATCAGAAGCGCTAATAGCAGTGCTTTCTGTAGAAAGTGGATTACCAATCAAAACCATCTCTTGTAGGAGCATTTGACCAGTAGTTAAGGTGCCAGTCTTATCAAAGACCACATCGGTAATTCCTATTGCCTTTTCAATTGATCTTGGTGATCTAATAACTATGCCATTCCTTGCCGCTTTACCAGATGCAACTAGAAGTGCAATTGGAGTTGCTAGCCCAAGTGCGCATGGACAGGCAATAACTAATACTGCGACAGCAGTAGCGATTGATTGAGATAGGGCGGTTCCATTTAAGTACCAGGCAATAAAAGTTGAAATTGAAAGCAATAAGACAATAGGTACGAAAACCCTGCTTACGCGGTCAGCTAATTGTTGGGCAGGTGCTTTCTCTGATTGTGCGGCGAGAACCATTCGAGTAATTCGGGCTAATTCTGTATCAGATCCAATTCGATTAGCCCTTACAATTAAATTACCATTGTTATTAATCGATCCAGCAAATACCAAGTCATTTATTGCTACTTCAATAGGTGTCACTTCTCCAGTTAGAAATGAGTTATCAACTGTGCTAATTCCAGACACAACTTGTCCATCAGTTGGAATTGAGTCTCCCGGCTTTACAACAAATAAATCTCCGATCTCAAGTTCATCAATTGAGATTACTGATGTGATGCCCCCACGCTGAACCTCAACGGTGCCTGCTGATAACTTAAATAACTCAGCTAATGCCGATCCCGCTTTGCGCTTTGCTCGATGCTCTAAATACCGACCAAGCATTACAAAGAAAATTACCGCTGAAGCAACTTCAGCATAAATCGAAGGCATCTCATTATCTTTAACAACATATGTTGCGGCGGAGTAGGCACTCCAGCCAATTGATACAAGTGAACCCAAAGAAACCAAAGTATCCATGGTTGGGTGAGTTAAATTCTTAATTGCAGCTCTATGAATCGGCCAAGCTAAGATAAAAACAACAGGAACCGACAAACAAATTAAAAGCCATGTTGCAATTGGTGCAGTTGGGTAAGAAATAGCAAATTCCTGGCCATTATTTGCCAATACATTATTAAGACTATCTAGCGCTGACAAAAGCCAGGTATCAATCTTCATCTGCCAACTGTGAAACATTGATATTAAAATTACTGGTGCGGTTAACAGGAATGTGATCAAAAGCCTTATTCCTAATCGATTTGATCTTTCAAATGATTCCCGCTCACCAGTGAAAGCAGTTGCTTGATATCCGGCCGAACTTACTACTGAGATTAATTCTTTTTCAGAGATGTTTGAGGGAGCAATTACATGCGCAGACTCCATTGCAAGATTTACTGCAGCTCTTACTCCTGGAATTTTATTTAATGAGCGTTCTATTGTGCCAACACATGAGGAACAGGTCATGCCGGTAATACTTAAATTAACCTGCCTTGTTTTTATTTTGCCAGATTCAATGTTGGTACCCATATAGGCAGATTACTCTTACTTTTTATTGAGTTGATAGGACTCTGCGAAGACTTGCCAGTCTTGCAAGGTTTTGGTTTGTAAAGCCTGGCCAATTATTTAACGCGCACTCTGTTTCATTATGTGAGCAATTCTTAGGGCAGTGTGCGATTGCCTCAGTGAATTCAGCAAAGGCTGAGATAACTCGAGAGGGCTGGACATGAGCAATGCCGAATGACCTAACTCCTGGCGTATCAATGATCCAACCAAACTCCTCACCACTAAAAGTTGGTGTTAGAGGTAATGCGATTGCGCTTGATGATGTGTGACGACCTCTACCAGTTACTTCATTGACATCACCGGTAGCACGGTATGTGTTGCGAATATCAGAGGTTGATTCAGAGTTTTCAGTACTACCTAAAAGGTTATTGACCAATGTAGATTTACCAACTCCAGAGTGACCAAGTAGAACAGTTATCTTTTTACTTAACACTTTTTTAAGAGTTGTTAGATCAGATTTACGGTCAATCTTATGAATAACAATATCTAAGTCCAAATAAGTTTTCAGAAACTCATCACCACTAGCTAAATCTTGTTTGGTCATAACAATAATTGGGGTAATACCTTGATCAAAAGCAACAACTAAAGCTCTGTCTACAAAACCTTCTCTTGGCTCTGGGTTAGTAGTTGAAATAACAATTGCAATCTGATCAACATTCGCCACGATAACGCGCTCATCATTTTCATGATCATCGATAGTTCTCGTTAGGGAATTTCTGCGGGGTAGAACAGCAACAACTCGTGCAAGTGAGCCATCTGTGCCGGATATATCACCAACGATAGAAACTAAATCTCCGACCACAACTGATTTTTTACCGAGCTCCCGTGCTTTCATTGCAGTGACAATTAATTTGCCATTATCATTTTCAATTAAGCATTTAACTCGACCTCGGCCAACCTCAGTAATTGTTGCAACTTGCGCCTTTGAATAATCTGGCCTGTCTTTAGTTCGTGGTCGTGCTTTATTACTGGACCCAAATTGACGAGATTTATTTACGCGAACATCATCCTCATCCCAATTGCCTTTTTTACTTGCCATTAAGCATTTCCTGCCACATACCTGGAAAATCAGGCAATGTTTTCTTAGTTGTTTCTATGTTTTCAACGATTAAATCCTTCACTGCAAGGCCCATAATTGCCCCGGCCGTTGCCATTCTATGGTCTTCATAACTCTTAAATATCTGCGATGCTACTAACTTTGATGGCTTAATTAACAGTTCACCTGGTCCTTCAGTTACGTCACCACCTAGGTTATTGATCTCACTAGCTAGTGCTGCAAGTCGATCTGTTTCATGTAATCGTAAATGTGCGATGCCTCGCAGTGTTGATGGTGATGATGCAAGGGCGGCTACAGCTGCAATTGATGGAGTTAATTCACCCACATCGTGTAGGTCAATATCGATCCCACTGATCGTGCCACTTCCAGATATTTTTAAACCTTCATTACTTCGTTCGATCTTTGCTCCCATTTTTGCATAGATATCTCGCAATTGATCTCCAGGTTGTGAAGTTGATTTTGGCCAATCTAGAATTTCAACGCTACCGCCACAAATCATGGCAGCGGCCATAAATGGTGCAGCATTTGATAGATCTGGCTCGATAGTTAAGTCTTGACCCAATAAATCACCAGAAATAACTTTCCAGGAATTTTCATTTACCTCAACAGTTGCACCAAATTGACGAAGCATTTGAATTGTCATTTCAATATGAGGCATAGAGGGGAGTGTTTTACCAATATTTTTAATTGTTAACCCATTTTTTGTAGCAGGACCTAATAACATCAGGGCAGATATAAACTGACTTGAAGCACTTGCATCTACCTCCACCTCTCCACCTTTAATTTCACCTGAACCATTAATCGTTAAAGGTAAACGGTACTTATTCCTATGTTCAATGGAAGCCCCAAGTTGCTCTAAAGCTTTGATAACCGGTTCAAGTGGTCGTTCATGCGATCTAGCGTCACCATCAAAGTGAACTAATCCAGTTGCAAGAGATGCAATTGGAGGCAAGAAGCGCATCACGGTTCCAGCGTTACCAACATCTATTTGGGTTGGTCCAGATAATTTATGTGGTGTTATTTGATAGTCAAAACCCTGTTCCGTTTTAATTTCATCAATTTTGCAACCTAAACTTTGCAATCCCTTAACCATTAAATCAGCATCGCGAGAAGATAAAGGTTTGCGCAATCTAGATTGAGTTTTAGCAATCGCAGCTAATATCAAAGCTCGATTAGTTGCAGATTTTGACCCAGGAATGGTTATTTTTGCATTTACTGGCTCACCAACAGAGGTCAATCCACCCCGAAACGGTGCGCTCCAATTTGTCATATGCACCAGTCTACCTTCCATCAACTAAGGCAGATTGGGCATTTAAACGGGGATATGGCGGTTGATTGCGGGAATAAGATGGCAGAAAACTAGGTTCTTTAGGTATGAATGCTACGCGCCAGAGTATAAGCCTCAACAAAAAATATACTCAGATTCCTAAAACTCCATTCGAGGTAGCCTTAGCACAGATGAGTACAGAGAATTTGTTACCGGCAGTTATTGACCGTGAAAAAGAAACCTTAGCGCAACGAAAAGCTAGGTTTGAAAAAGATGCACTTGTTTTTACATCTCAACTTTATGGTGCTGCGCTACGGTATACAAAAAATCCACATGATGCCCAAGATTTAGTTCAAGATACATATGCAAAAGCATTTACAAGTTTTCATCAGTTTGAACCAGGTACAAATTTAAAAGCATGGTTATATAGAATTCTCACCACAACATTCATAAATAATTATCGAAAAGATCAACGTCGGCCACAGATATCTGCAGGTGAAATTGAAGATTGGCAGATCGCTGATGCATCATCACATACAAGTGATCAAGGTAAATCTGCCGAAGATGAGGTTTTAGAAAATATCGCAGATAAAGATATTAAAGACGCATTAGCTGCAATGCCTGAAGAATTTCGGATGGCAGTTTATTTATCTGATGTAGAAGGCTTTGCATATAAAGAAATAGCTGAAATCATGGGAGTACCAACTGGAACAGTAATGTCTAGATTGCACCGGGGCCGAAAGTTACTACGAGCATCCCTTTCTGCATACGCAAAAGATCGTGGTTATGGAAAAGATAAAGCAGGTGATGAAAAGTGAGTAGTAATGAGAGTAATTTGATTCCATGTGAACAGGTGCTTCCAAATATAGTTCTATATATTGATCATGAAATTTTTGACACTGAACAATTAAGTGCAGTAGAGATTCATTTTGGAGAATGTCCACCGTGCCGAACACAATTAGAGCAAGAAAATAGCGCAATTATGTTTATGAAAAACCTTCTTTGTACTGCATTAAATGAAGCAGCACCAGAGGAGTTAAATCATCGGATAAATCAGCAAACCCAAGAACTTTATAATCAAATGATGCAAGCAAGTGAGGTGCAAGGTATTACTGAGATTACCTACACTCAGACCACTTATACGGAGATTACCTCTGAGGGTGCAACACAAATTGAAATTACTAGCGAAATTCGCAGGCAATTCCCGCAAGAGTAATTAATTAATCACTAATCTTGTGATTATGAAACCTGAGCAAGTAATGGGTGCCATTGGTATGGCAACGATGACAATTCGCCCTGGCGATACCTCGGTTGCACAAGGCGTAAACGATTTGCCTGTAGTTGGGTCTAATCAGCTGTTATCCCTAATGGAGAGCGCCAGCAGTACAGCAATTATTGAATTCTTAGATTTCGGTGAAACAACTGTTACAACCCAAACTCAAGTTGAGGTATTTAGTGCAGCTGGAGTTGGAACTGAAATTCATGCAACCGCAAGATGTCTTGGGTTAGCAGAAGGAATTCTAAAATTTGAGATCGAAGTTCATCAATCTTCTAGATTAATTGCCTCTGGTTTAATTACTAGAAAATTTGTTGAACGAGTTTCTTTCATGGCTAGAGTGGCTGCAGAAACTATGGTTGCTGAAAAAGGAATTCCACTTAAAGAAAACAAAATCGCTAGCAGCTTAAACTTCTAAGCCACTAGCGAAGTTATTAAATTACTTTTTTGTAGCCCAGAAAATTTCTGCGATTTCGTCAATCTTGCCAATTAGCTTTTCAGCAACAGCAACATCATTTGTTCCTTACTGCCACCTGCACCTGCTAGCTTGGTTGCTTCATTAAATAGTGAATGAAGTTGTGGGTAGGCTTCAAAATGATTTGGCTTGAAATAATCAGTCCATAAAACCCAAAGATGGTGCTTTACCAATTCAGATCTCTCTTCCTTAATTGCAACTGCGCGAGATTTAAAATCTACATCGCTGCTGGCTGCATACTTTTCCATGCAAGCCTTGACAGATTGTGCCTCAATTTTTGCTTGTGCTGGATCGTAAACTCCACACGGTAGATCGCAGTGTGCAAAAACAGTTTCCTTAGGTGTAATTCTTGATAGTAATGTATTTATCATTGCTCTCCCTAGTAGTTTTAAAAGTTATTAATAGTGGGAGAATACTCCCCATGTTCGCTTTTAGCACGGTAGTCGTTTCTGGAAACTCCATGTCACCTGCTTATCAAGAAGGAGATTGGCTGATTATCCGAAATTTAAGTGGTAAAAAGCACACACTCAAAATTGGGGCAGTCTACTTAATTCAAGATCCAAACCGACCAGGGGTTAAATTACTGAAACGATTAAAAGAGAGCCGGATAGAGCATGGTGTTATTCGGTATTGGGTTGAAGGTGATAACCCATTGAGTGAAGATTCTAGAAGTTGGGGTTGGTTAGAAACTGAACAATTTATAGCGAGAGTTGTACTTAAATATCGAAAAGGAAGTTAGCGAGTAAAAGCTTCAGTCATCAAAGCTTTTTCTTCCTCTTCATGCAAATGATGATTTCCAGTTGCAGGACTTGCGGTCGCTCGTCGCGAAACTCTTCTTAATGTGCGACCAGATAACTCTTCATGAGCTACAAATGCTTCAGATGTAGCGAGGGCTACAAATGGCCAAGGTCCTTGGTTTGCTGGTTCATCTTGTACCCATAGCAAGGTTGCCTTCGAATGTTTTTTCGCTTCAGCAATCATTTCTTCAATCGGTAATGGGTATAGCTGTTCTACCCTTGCGATTGCTGTTGAGTGCTCATTTAATTTTTCACGTTCAGCAATTAAGTCATAGTAAACCTTGCCTGAGGCAAAAATTAATCGAGTTGCGTTGCCAACCTTGTCATCTGCAATAAATGGCTTAAATGTTCCAGAGGTAAAATCCTTTAAGCCACTTGCTGCAGCCTTTAAGCGCAACATAGATTTTGGTTCAAAAACAATTAATGGTCTGCGTGCTGGATTCTTCATGTGCCAGCGCAACAAGTGGAAATAAGAAGCTGGAGTTGATGGCTGAGCCACTGTCATATTTTGTTCAGCACATAATGTTAAGAATCTTTCAATTCGGCCAGAGGAGTGATCCGGTCCTTGTCCTTCATAACCATGAGGTAGTAACAAAACAAGAGAAGAACGCTCGCCCCATTTTTGCAGTGCGGATGAGATAAATTCATCAACAACTGTTTGAGCACCATTAGCAAAATCGCCAAATTGAGCTTCCCAAATAACTAAGGCATTGTCACGCTCAACAGAGTATCCATATTCAAATCCCATTACAGCGTACTCAGAAAGGAGTGAGTCATATATGTGAAATTGATTAGGATCTTGAACTAAAGATCTAAGTGGGAATAGGTCTTTTCCGGTTTCTTTATCAACAACTACTGCATGGCGATTACTAAAGGTTCCGCGTCTAACATCTTGTCCACTCATACGGATTGGATAGCCCTCTTGTAAAAGTGAACCGAATGCAAACATTTCACCCGTTGCCCAGTCAACTGTTGCTTCATCTAACATTTCAGTTCGCTTTAACAATTGTGGTAGTAATTTTGGATGAACTGTAAAGTCAGATGGGAATGCAGATTGAGTTGATGCAATTTTTCTTAAATCAGCTTCAGCTACTGCAGTATTCACGGTGTGCGGGGCAGGAACTATCGGCGCTTTCCAGTTTGGGTCACTTTCTGGCTCAGTGTTGTGAACTGAAGTAAATACACCCTCTAACTGTTGCTGATAATCACGTAGAACTTCTTCTGCCTCTTCTACTGTGATATCTCCACGACCAATTAACGCTTCGGTGTAAAGCTTTCTAGTTGATCGCTTTGCATCAATTAATTTATACATAAGCGGTTGAGTAAAGCTTGGCTCATCACCTTCATTGTGTCCTCGGCGGCGGTAACAAACCAAGTCAATCACAACATCTTTGTTAAATGCCTGTCGATATTCAAATGCAAGGCGTGCTACACGAACACATGCCTCTGGATCATCACCATTAACGTGGAAGACCGGGGCCTGAATCATTTTTGCAATGTCAGTTGAATAAGTTGATGAACGAGCCGCATGCGGTGAGGTAGTGAATCCAACTTGGTTATTCACAACAATGTGAATAGTTCCACCTGTTCGATATCCCTTAAGAAGTGAAAGTGAAAGTGTTTCAGAGACAACTCCTTGCCCAGCAAATGCAGCATCACCATGTAAAAGAACTGGCAAAACTGGATAGGAAGATTGTTCATCAATAGTTGTATCACCAGCTTTAGCTCTCAATTTGTCTTGTTTAGCGCGAACAATTCCCTCAAGTACTGGATTTACTGCCTCTAAGTGGGATGGGTTTGCCGCTAAATAAATTTTGGTAGTCGCTCCTGATTCAGCAGTAAATGTTCCTTTAGTTCCTAAGTGGTACTTAACATCACCAGATCCATGCACTTCATTGTCGTGATAATTTCCTTCAAACTCTTGGAATATTTGTCCATAAGATTTACCTGCAATATTTGCTAAGACATTAAGTCTGCCACGGTGTGGCATTCCAATACACACTTCATCTAAACCAGAATCAGCTGCTGATGAGATCATCGCATCAAGCAGTGGAATTACCGACTCACCACCTTCTAATGAAAATCGTTTTTGTCCTACATATTTAGTTTGTAAGAATGATTCAAATGCCTCGGCGCTATTTAATTTACGTAATATTCTAAGTTGTTCTTGGCGGGCTGTTCTTGGAGCACCTATTTCAATACGCTCCTGAATCCATTTACGTTCATCTGGATTAGCAATATACATATATTCAACACCAATTGTGCGGCAGTATGAGTCGCGGAGCACTCCTAAAATTCTGCGTAATTTCATAAATGACTTGCCACCAAAGCCGCCGGTTGCAAACTCTCGATCTAGATCCCAAAGAGATAAACCATGAGTCACAACATCTAAATCTGGATGGGATCTTTGAACATAAGCCAATGGCTCAATGTCAGCCATTAAATGGCCAGTAGTGCGATACGCATCAATTAATTTTTGTACTCGAGCCGTCTTACTAACATCATCATCTTTTCCAAATTGCATATCGACAACCCAGCGGATTGGCACATATGGAATCCGAAGGGCTTCAAATATTTCATCGTAGAAGTTTTCTTCTCCAAGTAATATTTCATGGATTCGGCGAAGGAAATCACCAGATTGGGCACCTTGGATAATTCGGTGATCATAAGTACTAGTTATTGTTACCACCTTGCTTATTGCTAGATCAGCAAGTGTTTGTTCGTTAGCTCCATGAAACTCAGCTGGATAATCAAGCGCGCCAACACCAAGAATTAATCCTTGTCCCTGCACCAATCTTGGGACTGAGTGAACTGTTCCAATCGTGCCAGGGTTTGTAAGCGAGAGTGTGGTACCGGCAAAATCTTCAACCGTTAACGCACCGCTTCTAGCTTTTCGAACCACATCTTCATATGCTGACCAAAACTGTGCAAAATCTAAATCTTCACAACCTTTGATTGATGGAACCAATAATTGTCTAGAACCATCTGCCTTAGGCAAATCAATTGCGATACCTAAATTAATATGTTCTGGATGCCCAACTGCCGGCTTTCCTTCTAACTCAGTAAAGAAGGCATTCATCTCTGGCATTGCCCTTGCTGCTTTAATCATCGCGTAACCGATTAAATGGGTAAATGAAACTTTTCCACCACGACCACGCTTTAAGTGATTATTAATTACGGTTCGATTATCAATCATTAACTTCGCAGGGACGACTCGAACACTTGTCGCCGTCGGAACAGAAAGTGAGCCTTCCATGGATTGCACAACACGGGCAGCGACACCGCGAAGTGGTTCAACGGTTGAAGCATTTGGAGTAACTAATGTTGGAATCGGCTTCACAATTGGGTCTGCTGGCTTCAATGTTGTTACTGAATTAGTAATTTGCTCTGAAATCTTTTCAATAATTGGTTGAGAAATAACTGCCTTAGGTTGTGGTGTTACAACTGGAGCTGGTTCAATCGGTTTAGTTAATTGCGATTTTGGAATAGGTGGAACTCCAGGTTTTGATGAGCCAGAGTTTGTAGAAGTACTTAACGACGGTGTGCCCTTAAAATCTGCGAAGAAGTCCCACCAAGCTTTATCTACTGATGCCGGGTCTACTTGGTATCTTTCATACATCTCTTGAACTAGCCACTCATTAGGACCAAAGGAACCACCAAAGTGATTAGCGGGCGTATTCGCTCCTGCTTCACTCACTTATCGCTCCTTATTTTGCCCAAATAGAGTTCGTTCAACTGGTTAATCTTAACTCTCACGCCAACCTTACTTAACCTTACAGGTGTTGTAACCAAGTGAAAGTGGCCACCAGCACATATTTTAGGCTGGTAAGAACCCTAAATTAACGGCATGGTTGCTCCTATGAGTGATTCGAAAAAATGGGCGATTGTTACCGGGGGATCTAGAGGCCTTGGCTATGAAACTGCCAAAGGCTTAATTGCCGCCGGCATAGCAGTTTACATAATTGGTAAGGATGAGGAGCGAGCTAAAGACAGTGCGAAAACCCTTGGCTGTAGTTATCGGGCAGTAGATGTTGCAGAGAGCAAAAAGTTTCGTGAAGTACTAATTGAGATAACTCAGGATGCAACCAGCAAAGGTTTTGAAGTTCTAGATGTATTAGTTTTAGCCCATGGAGTAATGAGTGACAAGATGTCTAAAACTCTTAGAACAACTGATGAAGAGTGGCGCCGGACATTATCAATTAATTTAGATGCTGTGTTTACGGCAGTTAATCAAGTAGCACCAGCAATGGCAGAAGCTAGAAAAGGTAGAGTAGTTGTTTACTCAGCATGTCTTGGCAGAATGAGCGGGCCAGGAACACATGGTGGACTTGCGCCATATCGAATAAGTAAAGCGGGAGTTAACGCATTTGTTAAGAATCTTTCTTACGAAACTGGACTCGGTGCACGTGGATTCTTAGTTGATGCTATTTGTCCAGGCCACTGCCGAACAGATATGGGTGGTGAGGATGCACCACGAAGTGCGCAGGAAGGTGCTGAAACTGCGATCTGGTTGGCAACTAGAGATTTTGATGCTACAAAAGATAAAACTGGATTACTTTGGGAGGATCGAACAGTAGTTGATTGGTAGTTATTCCGAATAACCTAAGGCAGATGAAACTAAAGTAATTGTTGCAAGTATTAATAATGGAATACCTACTATTAATAAACTACCCGAGATCATGTAGTAAGAAACTCCAAGTGCAATCAGATTTGCAAGAACTGCAGGTGCACGCCCGTAAGATCTCTGATCCTTAAATCCCTTTGCACAAAACCAAAGTCCAGTCGCGCCAAGTAATCCGAATACTATCTCCGCAGATAATGCTGACGGAACTGATACATCTGAGACAAGTGGAGCCAGGATCAAATAAACAACGAGGGTAAGAAGTAACCCGCTCTCTGCCTTAAGTAGAAAAATTGCACGCCTTCGGCAGTTTTCGGTGGCAAAAACACTTTTCAGATTCACCTTTAAATACTACCCATCAAAGCAACCCAGTGAATTAGACTGGCGCTATGTCTAAGGTGCTTTCATCTCTTCCAGTTGGCCAAAAAGTTGGCATTGCATTTAGTGGTGGATTAGATACCTCAGTTGCAGTTGCTTGGATGAAAAGTAAAGGCGCAACTCCTTGCACATATACCGCCGACCTTGGCCAATATGATGAACCAAATATTGAAACAGTACCAAGCCGGGCAAAAGAGTATGGCGCAGAGATTGCTCGATTAGTTGATTGTAAAAGTGCTTTAGTTGAAGAGGGATTAGCAGCACTTGCCTGCGGAGCATTTCATATTACAACTGCTGGAAAAGCATATTTTAATACCACTCCACTTGGTAGAGCAGTTACTGGAACCTTATTGGTAAGAGCAATGATGGCTGATAACGTTTTAATTTGGGGCGATGGATCTACCTATAAAGGCAATGACATTGAACGTTTTTACCGCTATGGATTACTAGCTAATCCAAAGCTTAAAATCTATAAGCCATGGCTTGACAAAGATTTTGTAAATGAATTAGGTGGCCGTAAAGAGATGTCGAATTGGCTGGCTGACCACAACCTGCCTTATCGAGATTCAACTGAGAAGGCATACAGCACCGATGCAAATATATTAGGGGCAACTCATGAGGCTAAGTCACTTGAAAACTTAGACTCACATATTGAAATAGTTGAACCAATTATGGGAGTTAAATTTTGGGATCAATCAGTAAAAATTGATAGTGAAGATGTAACTATTGAGTTTGCGCAAGGTCGGCCAGTTTCAATTAATGGCAAGGTTATAAAAGATTCAGTTGCGCTAATTAAAGAAGCTAATGCAATTGGTGGTCGTCACGGGCTTGGCATGAGTGATCAAATTGAGAACCGAATTATTGAAGCTAAAAGTCGTGGCATCTACGAGGCACCAGGAATGGCACTTCTATTTATTGCTTATGAGCGATTAATCAGTGCGATTCATAACGAAGACACCATCGCTACCTATCATGAGCAGGGACGTAAATTAGGAAGATTGTTATATGAAGGTCGTTGGTTTGATCCACAAGCTCTAATGCTTAGACAATCATTAACTAGCTGGGTCGCATCGGCAATTACTGGTTCAGTAACAATCAGATTGCGTAGGGGTGATGATTACTCAATTATTAATACGAAAGGCGCGAAACTTTCATACTCACCAGAGAAGTTATCAATGGAGAAAACCGAGGATGCTGCCTTTGGACCAGCCGATCGAATTGGTCAGCTAACTATGAGAAATTTAGATATTGAAGATACCAGAGCAAAATTAGAGTTGTATGCCTCACAAGGCCAACTTGGTAGTAGCGATTTTGATTTAATTAAAGAGATCGGTAACGATAAAAAATAGTTGGCAGTTGTAGTGCAAGTTTAATCTAACTGATTTAACTCTCTTGTAGCTCCTCCGGGGTTCCATGAACACCCTTTAAATCCCCACTTAATTTATATCCAATGCCATCTCTGCTTACTGGTCTTACTTTCTTACTCCAATCAGGTGGCACAATTCCTAATTCACCTTTTTGAAAATCATCAACGGCTTTTAAAACTTCAGTCTTTGTGTTCATCACAAATGGGCCCATCCAGGCAACTGGTTCTTTAATTGGCAATCCACCCAAGATTAAAACATCCATGGCTGGTAAACGTGACTCTTGATTTAAATCTGCAGCAATCACAATTACATCACCGTCACGGTAGGTAACAAGTTGACCAGTTTTAATTGGATGCTTTTCATCGCTAACTGTACCAAAACCATTTAATACATAAGCCAGCGCATTGTATGAAGAATTCCATGGCAGGCGTAATTCAGAACCAGGTTGCAGCGTGGCATGAACTAATGTTATTGGGGTTTGCGTAGAACCCGGACCAGTATGACCGGCGACCTCACCAGCAATGACTCTAAGAAGTGCGCCACCATCACTGGATGAAAGAAGTGAGACATCTGAAGCTCGTAAATCTTGATAAGCAGGTGGTGACCATTTTTTTGCAGCCGGTAGATTTACCCAAAGCTGAAAACCATGAAATAAACCACCACTAACAACTAAATGCTCTGGTGGAGTTTCAATATGCAAAATTCCAGCACCAGCAGTCATCCATTGCGTGTCACCATCAGAGATAGTTCCACCGCCACCATGGTTGTCATAGTGATCGAAAATTCCATCGATAATGTAGGTGACAGTTTCAAAACCGCGATGTGGATGCCAGGGAGTTCCTTTCGGTTCACCTGGCGCATACTCAACCTCACCCATTTGATCTAAGTGAATAAATGGATCTAAATCTGCTAAATCAACACCAGCAAATGCTCGCCTTACTGGAAAGCCTTCACCTTCATGACCTTGTGGGGCGGTTGTAACACTTTTTACGCGACGAGGTCGCAAATTAGCATCAGCAACTACCCGCGGAAGGACAGTGATATCACGAACGGTTATTGCTGGCACATATCTCCAATATTTGTATTAAGTCAGTAATTGTATAACTAATTTTAAGTAAGTTTTATTCCTTATAAAGCTTTTAGGGCGCTAACTACTTTTGTTAGCGAATCCTTCGCATCGCCAAATAAAAGTGTGGTCTTTGCCTCATATAAAAGCTCGTTTTCAATACCAGCAAAGCCTGGGCGCATTGATCGCTTTAAGAAGATCACATTGCCTGCTAGAGCAACATCTAAAATCGGCATGCCGTAAATAGGGCAACCAGGTGTGGTCTTTGCTGCTGGGTTAACCACGTCGTTTGCGCCAACAACTAATACAACATCGGTTTGCGGGAAGGTTGGATTTATCTCTTCCATCTCAACTAATTGTTCATATGGAACATTTGCTTCAGCGAGTAAAACATTCATATGTCCTGGCATACGGCCGGCAACTGGATGAATTCCATATGCAACCTCAATACCTTTTGATGCTAATAAATCTGCTAACTCTCTAACCGTGTGCTGGGCTTGTGCAACTGCAAGACCAAAGCCAGGAACAATAACTACTCGTTGCGCGTAGTTAAGAAGAATTGCAACATCATCAGGTGAACCAGATTTAACTGGACGAGCATCTACTGCTCCTGTACTTGCTTGTGCTTTGGCGGTAAATGCACCAAACAACGTTCCAAATAAAGATCGACCCATCGCCTCTGCCATCAAGCGAGTCAGGATTGTGCCAGATGCGCCAACTAATGTTCCAGCCACAATTAATAATGTAGTTTGAAGGACATAACCAGAGGCAGCAACTGTTAAACCGGTAAAGGCGTTAAGTAGTGAAATAACAATCGGAACATCTGCGCCACCTACTGGAAGCACAAACAAAACTCCAAATAGCAAAGAGAGTATTCCGTTTACAAGTAGTGGCGTTGAACCACCGGATGAGATAACCCAGCCACCGCTGGCTAGTACACCAATTAAAGTAAGTGCAATTAATTGACGACCAAATGGGAATATCACTGGTCGCGTAGTCATTAATTCTTGCAACTTCAAGAAGGTAATAATTGATCCAGAGAATGAAACACAGCCAACAATTACCGTAAAGACTGTTGCAATAACTTCAGCAGTTGTTGCACCATCACCAAGTTTTAAGTATTCAACAATTGCTACCAATGCTGCAGCACCACCACCAACACCATTAAAGAGTGCTACTAACTGTGGCATCTGAGTCATCTGTACCTTACGTGCTGCTGGAACACCTACTAATACACCAAATGCAATCGCAGCTAAAATCAAAATTTGATTATTTAAAGCCTTTCCACCATTTGCATAGAAAAATACAATTACCGTTGCAATAGTTGCGCCAAGTGCGCCAATTAAGTTTCCGCGACGAGCAGATTTTGGTGAAGATAATCCCTTTAATGCCAAGATAAAGCAGATTCCGGCAGCTAATCCAATTAGATCATAGAGATTACGACTCATTTGCTATCTCCAGAATCCTTCTTAACCTTTGGCTTTCCTTTAAACATCTGCAACATTCGATCAGTAACTACAAAGCCACCAACCATATTTATAGTGGCGAGAATTACGGCTGCAAGTGCAAGGCCTAACTCAAGATTTGTCTTTGCATGATCTGCCACCACAATTGCGCCAACCAAAATAACGCCATGGATTGCATTCGCTCCACTCATCAAGGGAGTGTGCAGAGTAGTTGAAACTTTAGAAACCACCTCAAAGCCAACGAAGATCGATAACAAAAATATCGCAAGTAAGGCAATTTCATTACTCATAACTTCAATAACCATTACTTACCCTTCTCTCTTTTTGATCCAGCGTGTGTAAGAGTTGCAGAATCAATAATCTCATCTGAAAAATCAGGTTCAATCACGCCAGTTGGTTTGCCATCAGCAGTTTTACTCATAAGCAATAGCAGATTTACAACATTGCGTGAGAACAGCATGGAGGCATGAAATGCTAATTGGCTTGGTACATCTTTACCGCCCCAAATTTTTACGCCACCACTTGTAGTAGTAATTTCACCAGCTACAGTGCCCTCAACATTTCCGCCACTTTCAGCAGCAAGATCAACTACAACTGAGCCGGGCGCCATTTGTGAAACCATTTGCGCAGTCACTAATCTTGGCGCAGTTCTTCCAGGAACAGC
>Ga0164292_10000877_pt1 | contig 24097 bp, 22 predicted proteins | sample GEODES117metaG_FD_111486 | JGI IMG/M metagenome (GOLD analysis project Ga0164292, IMG submission 111486) | Eutrophic lake water microbial communities from Lake Mendota, Wisconsin, USA - GEODES117 metaG | ecosystem: Environmental > Aquatic > Freshwater > Lake | place: USA: Lake Mendota...
ATCTCTAGCCTGTGTAGCTAAAAATCTTGCTTGATTTATATAGTTATTATTTTTTGATATTAATGCGCCACCACCACTAGTAGTTATTATTTTATTCCCGTTAAAACTTAAGGCTGCCATTGAACCAAATGTACCACAATTTTGTCCCATATATTTCGACCCCAAAGCTTCTGCCGCATCTTCAATAATTGGTATTTGATATGCGTCAGCAATTGCTTGTATTTCACTCATTTTTGCTGGCATACCATATAAATGAACTGGTATAATTGCTTTTACTGGTTTATCCTTATATTGTTCCAAGGCCTCTTCTAAAGCTTTTGGACACATATTCCATGTATCAAGTTCAGAATCAATAAACACTATTTCAGCACCTTGGTAACTTACTGGATTTGTAGTACCACAAAATGTAAAACTTTGCACCATTACAACATCACCAATGCTTATATTAAGCAGTATAATAGCCAAATGTAAAGCTGCAGTTCCAGAAACAAGTGCTGCGGAATGAATTATATCCTCTTGATTTAAAAATAGCGCTAAATCTGATTCAAACCCATCAACATTAGGACCTAAGGGAGCTACCCAATTAGTATCAATTGCAGTTTTAATATACTTTTCTTCTCCCCCTCCCAAATGCGGAGAAGATAGCCAAATTTTTTTAAACTCCATAAATATTAAAACTTAAAATAAAAAGACAATGAAACATTTAATTATAATAAAATATTACTCAAGTAATTAAACTATACTTTACTGCTTTATTCTGTCAGCAATATCGAATATTGCTTCTTTAATATCAAAATGATTACCTCGAAAATTTATTTTAATATTTCCTTTTACAGAATAATTGAAGTATTGATCCGAGCTAGGAAGATATAAAATATTATTATAAGATATATAATCTCTACTTTCACTAATTAATTTATCAACCAATAATAAATTTTCATTTATTATTCCCTCATCTTGATTAATTTTCAACTTTATATCTCTAACAAATCCAACAGAATCATATCGATCACTAAATGCAACTGGACAAATTTCAAACCGATTGTTTTCCATATCAATATTGATAAAATTTGATACCACAGTTCCTAAAGAATGGCTTATAATAGCACAAATTTTCTTCCCATAATCAATATTATCAAATAACATTTTTGTTGCATCTACTATGTTTTTTGATCTCAACAAGTGAGTATAATCAATATTTAACAGTACGATTCTATATTCCTTAAAACTAGCCAAGTAGGGCAGCCAATATCCAGCATTTGCATAAAAACCATGGATAAAGATTATAGTTTTCTGCTTTGACTTGTTTAATACAATTTGATTCATTATGCGCATTAACCAATACTATACTCCATCGACTTATAAAATATCACTTCATATTATCAAGAATATCTTGAATAGATTTAAAATTTTTTATTGTGCTACCATCAATATCCAGCCTATTAAAATATTCTTCAAATACTGAAATTAAAGCTAATGTTGCCATTGAATCCCATGACGGAATAGCATTGAGCAAAGTGTTAGCAGATAACTCAGAACTGTCAATTTGAAAAACTTCATCTGCAAGAATTTGTATTTTTTTTTCAGTATCCATATTTTAATTTTAACTGATTATTTTGCCTGGATTTCCAAGGACTTTAGATTTTATAATAATATCTTTAAAAACAACTGTACCAGCACAAAGATAACTTTCATTTGCAATAATTAATCCGGGAATTAATTTCACACCTGTTCCCAAAAAACAAAGTTCTCCAACAGTATTATTACCAGTTATATCGCAAAAACTTTGAATAGAAGTATAATCACCTACTCTTGCATCATGACCAATACCAGAACGGGCGTTAACGGCAACACAATTTCCTAAAACTGAATTTGCTGCTACAATACAAAAGGCTTGTATCAGCGAACCTGTTCCAATTAAAGCAAAATCAGAAATAACAGCTGTTGGGTGAACAATAATTGGAAATTCAAACCTATCTCTATAAACCTCAAAATATTTTTTTCTTGTATATGGATCACCAATCCCTATTATCAGAGAAACTTCTGTGTAAAGTTCAAGATCATTATCACTTCCTAGAACAGGTATTCCATTCACTAAACTACCTTTCTCGATTTTATTATCTATAAAACCTATTACTTCATATTTTGAGATATTTTGATTGATGAAATAAATCGTATCTAGTATTTCCCGACCAAATCCACCAGCTCCTATAATAATAATTTTTATCATTATTCTTGGTTACTAACCATTTTTGAAGTCTCGTTGTGAAGATTATCAATACTATCTTCATAATAGCTGTCGCAGGTTGTGATGGGAAATATTTGAGTGTTTTCAAGTTCAATTATACCTATACCAAGCGATAAGCCAATCCCAAACCCACAAATGGTTACTTTTTCAGAAACAGAATTCGTCCTTTCTTTCGCATAATAATCACAAATAGTCAAAGGTATTGTTGCTGCCCCTGTATTTCCATAACGATCAATGCTGATGGGTACTTTATGAATATCAATCCCTACTCGCTTTGAAATATTTTGGATAATAAATATGTTGGCCTGATGCAGAAAATGCCTTTCGATTTCATCAAAAGAAGTATTATAATGTGTTTTAAATTCTTTGATCATTTTGGGAACTTCCCCAATTGAGAATTTAAACACTTCCGGACCATTCATGTATCCATCATAATCATTTCGAACAATTCCAGGCTCTCTTTCGTAACGATTCTCATTTCCAACTCTGTGACGATATCCACCATATGGAACAATTAGATGTCTATATCCGCTTCCTATTGTCTTTAAAGTAAAAAATGCCTTTCGTTCAAACGTTGAATCCTTATCAATCAACACTGCAGAACCAGCATCATAAGAAAGCAAAGCAAGTTGCCGATCTAATGGAGAGCAATGTTTACTTACAGTATCTCCACACAATAATAACACTCTATTGATATTTGGTTGTTGCAAATAAGAAAGTACAGCAGACATGCCATATATAAATGCAGAACAAGCAAGATTGATATCGTATGCCATGCAATTGTTTGACAGTCCAATTCGATGTTGTAACAAACAAGCTGTTGAAGGTGCAATATAATCAGGCGTTTGGCTTACAAATAATAATACATCAATAGAATCCCTATCAATCGACAAATTATTAATAATTGTATTTGCAGCATGTTCACAAAGATCGGAGGTGGTTGTTTTAGAGTCAGCAATATGTCCTTGAAGTACTCCTACATTTTTCTTGATTTTATCGACAAGGTCAGCTCCAAAAGTCTCTGCAAGAGAATCAGTTGTACGTATATCCTTTGGTACGCTTGTGGCGACCGCTCTAATCTTATAGTTATGATATTCTAAATTAGCCATACTTACTTCAAAAATACTTATTTTTTGGACCTCCGCCATCTATTTTAATTTCTGTCCCACATATTTGTTTGGATTCATCCGACAACAGAAACTGAATTAGGGATACAATGTCATTGGTCTCGGCAATTCCATTTAATTGTAATTTATTAAGATCATCCGGATTCGTTATCCCTAACTTCCGCCTCCATCGCTCTGTCATTTCTGTATTCACAATACCTGGAAGAATAGTATTTAATCTGATTTTTTTATTAGCAAGTTCCTTAGACAATATACGGACAGCCGATTCTAAAGCCGACTTTGAAGCCGCATACATTATTTGCCCAACGCCTCCACTATGGCTGGCAATGGAAGAAATTGCAACAACACTAGTTAAAAAGTCATCATTATTTGATTTATTCCTTTCGATATGTTTTATAATCTCCACAAATGAATAAAGATGGAGTCTCATTAAATAATCAAATTTAGCATATGAAACCTGTCGTAAAGGAACGACAGACTCTATCCCTGCACAATGGACAAACCCCTTTATTTTATCCTTTCTATCCTTTAGTTTATGGGATAATTCATCAATATTTGTCAAGTCAACAGCAAGATATTCATGATTGCCTTTTAAGGTATATGAAAGTTCATTTAACTTTTCACTTGACCTTGCTATCAATATTAACCTACACCCACTATCATCCAATAGTTTTGTTAGGGCTTTTCCAATTCCTGAAGTTACTCCTGTAATTAGAAAAGCAGAAGATGTAGTAGTATCCGTTAAAAACATTTCGACAAAATTTAGTGTAAATCGGAATAAGAATAAATCAGCTATTAAGTATCAAGGGAAATTGCATAATATAAATTTAAAGGATTTGAATTTGTCGTGATAAGCTACTTACCAAATCATACCCATCCCAAAATAATGAAAAATCCATCGTTCTTCCAATCGGAACTATTCTGTCTATACCTAAAGGCTTACACCTGATAATCCATTTTTTGAATTCATCTTCACTTATTCCAAAGTATCCAATTGTCTGGTATCTGCGACTTATTATAGTTTCAAGTTCGTCAAGTGATGAAATATTAATTTCGTTAAAATACCCGCTACTACATTTGTGCAAATCGATATCAGCGTGAATAGTTATATTATTAACACGCCAAATTTCATTTGTAACCTGTGGTTCTTTTTTTATATCCCCATATGAAATCGCCTGAGCATAAAATGTAGTGAGCTTATCAATAGACAATATAGGCTGTAGTTCGAACTGTTTATCTTCAAGGATATTCTGCATCATCTCCCAAAAAATCGCTTTTGCTTTCTCTACTTCTACCTTAGCTCCTAACCAATAGATTGTCTGTGGTGAAGTACAAGCGTTTTGATCGAACAAATAGGTATCATTATAAAAACCCTGTGTTATTTTAACTTTATCCTCCGCTTTTAAATAACCCAAAGCATCAATAACAGATATTGAATACCTATCAGAAAATGTTACTTCTGTAGACTTCGGTGAAATTGAACATTTGCGTATATCGTTAATAGTATTGTCTCCACCCCAAATGATTCTTACATCACTGATACCAGAAAATAAAGCTGTCGCCTTACTTTCCCGCTCATATCTTACAATATATAACCGCTTTGAAAAAATCATACCATATTTTTCTTCTTGCAGTATCTCCTTGATGGAACTTATTATCAGGCTTACCTGCTCAAATTGTTTTGAGGGCACCTTAACTATATTAATATTTCCCATCAGTAACCCTGCCAAAAGACTGTACGCGAAGTTAACAGGAACATTACCTGGAGTAATATGAAATACAATCCCTCTTCCCAATCTTAAGAATTGATTAGTTAAATGCGTTTTCTTTAAAATACTAAGATTAGCACTTCGGCAGTAAAAAGCGAAAGTGGCTACGTCAGGAAATTTTCTGGATTCGGGATGTTTTAGTAATTTATTAGATAGTTCAGACAAAAAACTAACGGTATCATCTGAAAATACTTCAAATGAATGCAGTTTCAACAGCACTTCAATGTTAATTGACTTTTCTCCTACAAGAAAATCAACCTCTTCTAAAATTTTCTCCATATGTATCACTACAGCCTCTAATTTCAGCATTTTTTAACCGTCCAGAAACTTTAAAATATTTACCCTTACGTCCACAAGTACAATCATCTTCCCCTACAAGATATCCAACATCTTCCGTAAGAATAGATTGCCCTGGATAACTTATAGGAAGCAGGGAAAGCAATTGGATGATTCCCTCCTGCCCTAGCTCACATACTGAAAAATCAACGGGGTTTCTAACAATAATATCGGAATATTCAGAAGTATGTAAAAACCCAGCTTCACATTCCATATGAATAGTGCCAGTTTGTTCTACCATACCATAATAATCATGAATACGGCTTAAGCCACTTACAGCATGAAGCTGATCTCTGAAAGTTGCGCTATCCACTGCTTCATTTATCAATTTTTTCCAACCACCACCATGAATCAGAACTGCATTAGATAAATCGATTTGGTTGCGAAAATTTAATAACTGACGATAAAAATGTTGATATATGATAAAAGTAAAACCAAACATTAAAATGGTTTTACTTTTATTCTCATCAATAAATTTTTGTATACCCTCTATATCCAGGCTCATGTCATCTTTAAGGGCAAAAAATCTTTTTGATGCAAAAAGTGAAAATCCTGTTATACCCGCAGCTCTGGCAGAAAATTGATTCCTGTTACTAACAGTTGATTCGCAGTCTATCACAATCATTGGCACCCTACTACTACCCAGCAAACTGGAAACAATTCTGCTAAGTGTTTTAGTCTGCAATGAAGATGTTTGTTTGTCTAAAAATATCTTCGATACTGCTTGTCCTGTAGTTCCGGAAGAAGTCATGGTTTTTACCACCTGCTCTCGCGGAACACTATACAACTCAAACATTTTAAACAATCTAACAGGAATAAAAGGGAAATCCTCAATATCGTGAATCTGACTTTCCTCATAACCCATCGCATCCATCATTCTTTTGAATTCAGGGTTATGTTGGTAATGGTGAGTGAATAAAACAGCCATTCTTTCTTTAAAAAAGGTCCGTTTTGTAACACGCTCAAAAGTGTATAGTGGAATTTCTGGTAATTCAAACATAGAAAAGTCAGTTACAAATCAATCTACCAATTTTGAATAAAGGATTTTACCTGAAGTGTTTCTGGGAAAACTATCAATAATCCTGATATCAAAAACACTAAAATGTATACCCAGTTTTTTTGTAAGAAATTCTTTAGCCGCATCTTTTTCATTCGCATTCAGGATATATACCAACATAAAATTGTCTTTTCCACAACAGGCGGATTGAATATTTATCTCGGAAAACAACCGTTCAAGTTCATCCAAATTAATTCGATTGCCAAATAACTTAATAAATCTTTTGGTTCTGCCGACAATGTAAAAAAAACCATCTTCGTCGAATTGGGCTATATCGCCTGTTTCCAAAAGACCTTGATTTACATCTCCAAGTGCCAAGTCTTCTTTACATTCAGCATAGCCGAGCATTACGTTGGCTCCGGAATATACAAGTTCACCGCTACTGCCAGATTGATTGATTTTCATACCCTGCTCATTAATTAAATAAAACTCACCTCTAGGAATTGGCATGCCAATACTTCCCAACTTCTCAAGAACAAAATTTGGAGGCAAATAGCTTAGTCTTGCAGTTCCTTCTGTCTGGCCATACATAACAAAAAAATCTATTCCGCTCTTAGTTGAAAAATCCGCAAAATGTGCTATCAAATCATTTGACAACTTGCCACCTGCCTGTGTTAATGTCTTTAATGAAGGTAATTCTGCATTAAGTAATCTGAACTTTTTAAAAATCTCAAAAGTATAGGGCACACCAGATAATGACGTGATATTAAATTGCTTAAACAGATCCCAAAAGCGACGCTGTGTAATACTTTCAGCTGTCATTAACACAGATGCGCCAACATGAAGATGACTATTAATGATCGAAAGTCCAAATGAGTAATTCATCGGCAAGCTACTGATTGCCCTTTCAGATGAGTCTAACTTAAGATACTCAACTATTGATGATGCATTTGCTACCAGGTTATTATATGATAACCTTACCAATTTTGGGCTTCCTGTTGTACCTGATGTAGATAAAAGCAGGGACAACTCGGGGTATAAGGGAATTTGATTTTGCTGTTTGCTTTTAAAAGCAGTATATGTGGTAAAACCGGATTCTGCAACATAAGAATTCAACCCTATTGTTTTATTACCCGGAGCAAAAATATATGTTGGGTGATATATATTCACTAATGTTTCTATGAGTGAATTATCAGAATCAGCGTCAATTAAAATAGGAACAATATCTCTTTCTATACAATTTATATAAAGCGATACGGATTCAATTGAATTCTGACACAATAATAACACCAAAGATCTGGAAGGTATACTTAGAAAGAATGCATTAGCATCTTTCACAATAGATTCTACAAAATGGACATTTCCACTATCCTCAATAAGTATTCCATTTGACTGGAATAATTTTTTCTGAATACTTAACGACCCCATGATTAGTCTAAATCATTTGATGACAACAAAGAATCCTTATTGATTTTTTTATTTATTTTTTTTCCGATAAAAGAATCCCATTCACTCACACTAATACCTGTACCTGGTCGTTTTGCTCCGAGATTTACCTCGTTCAGAATATCTCCCGGTTCTAAATCAGTATTGGCTATGAGACTCCTCCTCATTTTCATTCTTTGAGCAATTTCCACATTGCTTACCGTTCTTTGGGTATCTCCTAATGATTTATATACATTCTTAATGCTTGTTACCATTTGACTAAGTTCATTTTTTTCAATAGCCATTTGGTTATCCATTCCGATAATCGTTTTATCGAGTGTTACATGTTTTTCTATTATGCAGGCTCCCAGTGCTACAGACGCAACGCCTACATCTATACCGAGCGTGTGGTCTGAATATCCTATTGGTTGTCTTTTGAATGCAGCTTTCAGCGTTTTAATATTATTAAGATTAACCAATTCAGGGTCAACAGGATAAATGGAAACACAATGAAGTATACAAACATTTTTTGCACCAGCAGCTTCTAATACCTCAACTGCCTTATCTATTTCGCTCATATCAGCCATACCAGTTGAGAGTATGATTGCACTTTGAGATTTAGCCAAATAACGCAAATATGGATAATTGTTAATATCCATCGAAGCTACTTTGATAAAAGGAGCCTTGCATTCATTAAGCAAAAAATCGACTTCTGGAATTGAATAAGGTGTTGATGCAAAATCTATACCTATACTTCTTGCATATTCAGAAAGTTCTTTTAACTGCTGTTCATTTAGCGAAAGTTTTTTAACAAAACGCTTCGCAATTGGATTTTCCTTATAATAATCATTAGAGTAGAGCGTGTCTTCCGACCATGATTGAAACTTTACACAATCTCCTCCACACTCTTTCACCATATCGATCATCAGTTTCGCTTTTCCGACATCTCCAAAATGGCTTGTATTTAATTCAGCTATAAAGTAAGGAACCTGGTTTTCTCCAATTATTTTTCCATTATTCAGTTCAATTTGCATACTATTTTCTATTATTGTTTGATAGGTTCAATTATCATTTCAGATAAAAACAATTCCCTGCTTAGAAAAGGAATCTGGTCTTCAAGAGGTCTTCTTACCATTTTCTTATTTAGATCACGAACAGTGCCAACTTCAATATATGACTGATCTTCCCGACAAATTACTTCACAAATAACCGCCCCCTCTGTATTCACAAGTGTATTTAATCCTTTTTCTAGTTCATCTTTACTATTTATTAATTGAAACTTGAGATCAAAGGCATTAGCTACTTTTTCAAAATCCGGGCAACTTACCCCATTATCAGGATTTGTTCCAATCGTTCTTCCCCTGAATAATTCAACTTGTCTCCTGCGAATTATCCCATAAACATTATTATTGATTATAATAATCTTTGCAGGAATTTTATTGTGGCTTATTGTTTGCAATTCCTGCAGGTTCATCATGACTGACCCATCTCCGACGATAACAAATACTGGATTATTTGAGGCATAATGTGTACCAATTGCGCCGGGAAGTGCAAAGCCCATCGCTCCCTGAGAAACCGGGTGAATAGATCGCTGATGATTACCGAAATTAAAATTAGTGGGTAATATTACCTCTATAAAGCCCGAATCCGTTACAAGGGAGCATTTCTCCGGTAAAGTTTTTGACAGCGCATCTGTAAATTCATACAAATCAATTTTTTTACTGTCTTTAAATTGAGGTTCTATGGTCCCGAAAATTTCTTTCCAGTGTAAGCATTTGTTTACCCAATCGGTATAACTTACTTCAATTTTACTCGCATTTAATTGCTGAATAAAATCTTTTACATCTGCATGTATAAACTGATCGATTCTGACAGATTTCTTTTTGTGTTCTTCAGGATCAATATCAACTACTAAAATCTGTGCATTACGTGCAAAATCACAATAATCAACACCAGTGATATATGAGGACAACCTGTTGCCTAATACCAGAACAAGGTCTGCATTCTGAAGGCAAAAATTTCCGGCCCGACTTGCTCCCATTGAACCTATAGAACCAATTGAAAGTTCATTTTTGGTTCCATAAATATCGGGTGCTGAATTACCATAGACCAATGGTATTCTGTTATTCTCAATAAATTGATGAAGATCAATTTCTGCATGAGCTGACCGTACTCCGGATCCAACCAGAACCACAGGCCTCTTTGCATTTATCATCTTGTTGATAACGGAGGAAAGATCGTCGTTGTTAACCTGTGCAGGCGTATAAGGAGGTAAAGTTTTATGGTCAAGAAGTGCATTGTCTACACTGGCGCTCTGAAGGTCTAATGGAATATCCAGCCAAACAGGCCCCTGTCTTCCTTCAAGAGCATAATGATATGCTTTTTCAAGCTCTTCGACAATATCACTGCCCTTATGCAACATAGCGGCATACTTTGTAATAGACTTAACAATGGGAATGATATCAGCTTCTTGTTGACCGTAAGTCCGAATTTTTAAACCTGAATGATTGGTCGTTTCATGGAGGGTATTCTGTCCGGAAATAAATATACACGGAATATTATCCTGCCAAGCAGACAATAAACCGGTAATAGTATTCGTACTCGCACAACCCGTTGATACCAAACAAGCACCTACCTTTCCTGAATATTGCGCATATGCTACCGCGGCAAAAGCTGCTGATTGTTCATGATGTACAGCAATATTATTTATTTGACCATGTTTGGCTACAGCATCAGTTAGAAACAAAGCTCCTCGGCCAGAGACTGAGAATATGGTATCAGTACCTCTATTGTAAATAGTATTTATTATGTAATCAGCTACTCGCATTATTTTGTTGGTTTGAAAGAACTAAGTATATCAGGAAGTGTTACAACGAAATCAGCCCTACATGCTGGTTGGTTATCAACAAAACTTTCAGCATAACCTTTGGCAATTCCTCTTCGGAAAAAATCAAGTTTTGCTTCAATAATAAGCTGTTCACCAGGAATTATTTTTCTCCTAAATTTCACATTATCAATGCTTACAAAATTTGTTTTTTTACCCTTATGTTCTTCGAGTGTTAAGAAAGTCATTATGAAGGTCTGAACAAGCGTTTCTATTTGTATAAATCCAGGAACGCTTGGTTCATCTTCAAAATGGGCGGGGAAAAACCATTCGTTGTATGAAAAGGATTTAATTCCTTTTGCAGATACTCCAGGAAAAACTTCATAAATTTTATCAACAAAAAGCAGAGGATACCTGTTCTGCTGGCATTGTTTAATGGCAGGGATGTCAAACGATAATGCTGATTGATGATTTTCATTATTCATTGAAAAGAATATTGTATTTAGATAAGATTTCTTTCCCTTTTTTATAACTTGAAAAATCAATGATATCATCAATTTCCATTTCTATTTTAAATGCTTCTTCAAGAGAAGACATTAAACCCATGTGACCAACACTGTCCCATTCAACTATATCTTGATATTTTAGTTCAGTCAACTGTGACTCATTAATACCAAAAGATTCCATAAATGCAGAGTTGTAAACTACTAAATTGTTTTCCATTTGATTGCTTTTTTAAGAAAATTTCTAAATTTACTGGACATTACAATTTCGCCCTCGATTTACAAATATAATTAAACATCTTATAACTTAATTATATTTACAGAAATGATATTTCAATATTATTGGGCATTTAATGATTTTTATATCTAAAGTGAACTATTTTTTTCAAAGAATTTAAGAATCTTTTCATAACTCATTTTTACATTATAATGAGAACATAAAAATAAATATCCAACCTCTCCCATCTGCTTACGTAACTTTTCATTTGTATCGAAAAACATAATTAATTCTAAAATTGCTTCTATATCTCCATATTTACACCATTTACCAAAACCAGCCGATTCTGAAATACTTCCTACATCAGATACAACGTCTGTAATGGAAAGGACTGGTAATTTATTTTCCAGATAGGATAAAAGGCGAGATGGAAAGTTGGGTATTGTAAACTCACTTCGCAATAAAATCAAGCCAACATCAGCATGCTTAATAATTTTATTATATTCATCTTTAGGCAAATGATCCAAAAGCTTTGCATTCAAAGGTTTATTTACTCTAAACCAGATTTCGAGTTTCTCGAATTCAGTTCCATTTCCAACAATAAGAAAATATGCATTTGGACAACTATGACTGCATAGTTTTATAATTTCTGTCAGTAAAAGGACCCCCTGAGGTTGTCCCAAATTACCACCGTATATAAAAACAGTTGATTCTAAGGGTATTTCATGCTTATCGAATACTTCTTTACGGGTTTCTGAGAAAGTTGATTCCGAAAAAATTTCAATAGAGTTCGGATTTATCTCGACACGTTTCATTAATTCAGGATGATGGGAGAGAAAATAACTTTTATTTGCAGGTGACATACATCCGATCATATCTGAGTCTTCATATAGTCTTTTTTCGTGTCTCAAAAAATATTTATGCAATAGACTTTCTGCCCGAATCATACCTAAGTCCACTGCATTTTGAGGGAAAATATCTTTTAATAAAAGATAGGTTTTGGCTGAATATTTATGTTTTAACCAGCCCACAAGTTTTGAAATATTAATTGGAGGCGTTGCGTATAAAATCAAATCGAACTTTTGTCTCTTCAAATACTTTTGTATTGCCCGTTTAAAAAGAAAATTAATGCTAACGGTAGCAATGCCTTTTTCGAAGAAGTTTGTCTTTTGAACATTCAAGGTCTTTACTTGCAAAATTTGAGTATTACCATTCGTAAGCAGATTCGTAGGCTTCCCTGTTCGCCTTTCAACTGCACAAACGATAACTACCCTAAATCCATTCAATACAAATTGCCGAAGAAGATCATGATAAATACCACGATCTTCTAATGAATCAATTTGAGACAAGCTTAAAAAAATGAGGGATGGGTGCTCATTATTCTTTTCTTCTATTTTTTCCAAACCGTACGATTAACATAGTCAGTATAACTCAAAATAATACGGACAATCTTATCTGAAACATTTGGCATACTATAATCAGATACTCTTCTTAAATTCCGATTTATGCCAATTTCCTGATTTGCCAAAACGGCCAAGCCTTGTAAGATCCTGTCGGGATTCATACCTACCATCATTACTGAAGCTTCTTCCATTGCCTCAGGACGCTCATGCGCTTCTCTAATATTTAATGCCCTGAAGTTTAAAATTGATGACTCTTCGCTAATTGTTCCACTATCAGACAAAACGGCAAATGCATTTAATTGAAGCGCATTATACTCAATGAATCCTAATGGCTTTTGCCACTGAATTAATTTGTTTAAAGTGATTTTACCTTCATCCGGTAATGCTTCAAGGCGTTTTCTTGTTCGTGGATGTGTACTTACAATAATCGGATACTGGTACTGTTCTGCAATTCGGTTCAGTACTTCAAGCAGTCCAAAAAAAGTTTGATCGTTAGTAATATTTTCTTCCCTATGTGCAGAAACAACAAAATATTTTCCAACTTTAAGCTGAAAACGATTTAGAACATTACTTTTTAAAATCTGAGGCATATAATTGTTTAGTACCTCAAACATTGGCGATCCTGTTTTGATTATTCTATCCGCGGGTAAACCCTCACGTAGTAAATACTCTCGTGCTATATCAGAATAAGTAAGATTAATATCTGCAATATGATCTACAATTTTCCTGTTAGTTTCCTCTGGCACACGTTGGTCAAAACAGCGGTTGCCTGCCTCCATATGAAAAATAGGAACTTTTCGTTTTTTGGCAGGAATAGCACATAAACATGAGTTCGTATCTCCTAAAACTAAAAAAGCGTCGGGATTAATCTCTTCAAGTACAGGTTCAATATTTATTAAAATCTGGCCTACAGTTGCAGTTGCTGAACTACCAGCTGCATTCAAAAAATAGTTTGGTTTACGAATCCCTAAGTCTTCATAAAAAACTTCATTCAATTCATAATCATAATTCTGGCCTGTATGAACAGTAATATGTTCAACTGCAGAACTAGCATCGAGTGCTGACATGACTCTTGACAATCGGATAATTTCGGGTCTCGTCCCGACAACCGTCATTACTTTTATTTTTTTCATTTATATTTTTTCTATATAAGTATCTGGATTAGCTGGATCAAAAGGCTCATTAATCCAAAAATAAGTATATAAGGTATCATCACCTATATTAGTGATATTATGTGTAAACCAAATAGGCATATCTACGTAAGACGGTGAATCCCCATCTAGTAAAAATTCAAAAACCTTGTCTGTACCGACGCGCCTTAATTGAATAAGGGCTTTACCCTTAATCACCGAAAAACGCTCAATTTTTCGGGTATGAAAATGATTGCCGCGGGTTATTCCTGGAACTGTAGTAGAAAATGAAGATTGCCCTGAAACATCTGCCCTTATTAGTTCGGTAAAAGCGCCACGATTATCCCTATGCTGTATGTACTTTCTTGGATAGTAATTCGCCAAATCCATATAACATCGGTATGTATTAAACAATTGATAATCAAATGTATTTTCGAGCATAGGAATTTGTCCCTTGTCCTGATAAGTATCCCGGTAATATTCTAGTTTGGCAAGTAATTCTAATACCCCAATCGTATGTCTATGAGACACATAATACTCTGAGTTGTGCCCCCCCCTGTCAATAACTGATAACATTTCCTGAACTAAATCGAGTACATAGATGAGTTTAATTTCACCGTCTACCTCAACTATTGGTGTTTCATTATTAGCCAGTTGATGACAAAAAGTAGCAACTACGGAGTTGTAATAAGGATGTCCGAAAGGGCCGAAAATGTTAGGAATAATCATACCCGTAAAAACTGCTCCGTTCTTTTCAGCCCAAGCAGCCAGTTGTTCTCTTCCCACTTTTTTTGATTGACCATACAGGTTGTCACGCTCCTCATGTGTACTAGACGAGAACAAAATCTGTGGGTTACATCCGGTACGTTCCAAAGAAGCAATAAGCTTATTTACCAATCCTGTATTTGTATTGTAAATTACCTCTGCATCATTATGTCTGTTAAGTGCTGCCAGATGTACAATTACATCGCAGTTTTTAACGAAATGATCAACAGCCGCACTGTCATCAAACCAACTCCTCTCAAAATGGATAACTTCATACTTATCACGAAATAAATTCAGGTAGTTTTTTAGATGAGTACCTATGAAACCAAATGACCCGGTAATGCCAATTTTTTTTATCTCTTTTTCAATATTAATCATCATTAGAGCATTGAAATTTTAATTCAAAAATGGGAAACAGTGACGGCAAAAATTAAAAATTATGTTTTATACCAAAAAGGTATCTATTTCTTCCCCGAAAACCTCTTTGCGAATAAATGGAAGGGGGCATAAAATTTTTTCCATTTCTGCTACATTTAAGCGTGATGTATTGTGTGAGTGGTAATCCTGTATATCATTTAATGCAGCTTTACCTTCTGAAAAGTACTGTGCATAATTCAGGTCACGGTTATCAGCAGGAATGCAGAAAAAATTATCCATATCTACTGCTTTTACCATTTCTTCACGTGTACATAAAGTTTCATACAATTTTTCTCCGTGACGGGTTCCTATAATACGCACTTCAGTTCGTTTGTTACAAATAGATTGTAAAGCTTCAGCTAAATCTCCTATTGTGCCTGCTGGCGCCTTGTTAACAAACAAATCTCCTGACTTTCCATGTTCAAAAGCAAATAAAACCAGTTCAACAGCTTCATCAAGCGACATAAGAAAGCGTGTCATATTAGGATCTGTTATAGTTATAGGAAGTCCCTTTTTTATCTGATTTACAAACAAAGGAATTACAGAGCCCCGTGAGGCCATTACATTTCCATAACGTGTAAGACAAACAGTAGTTCCAGTAAGATCGCGGGCCGCTGCAATAGCAACTTTTTCCATTAGTGCTTTTGATATACCCATAGCATTGATAGGATAAGCCGCTTTATCTGTGCTTAGACAAATTACCTTTTTTACCCCGTGTGCCGCTGCCGAATCGATTACATTTTGAGTACCGAATACATTAGTTTTAGTAGCTTCAATAGGAAAGAATTCACATGAAGGCACCTGCTTTAATGCTGCGGCATGAAAAACATAATCTACTCCTGTCATAGCACGATCTATACTGTGACGTTCTCGTACATCTCCTATATAGAACTTAAGTTTATTCGTATTTAATTGATTACGCATATCATCCTGCTTTTTCTCATCACGTGATAAAATGCGAATCTCACGAAAATGATCAGTATGCAGAAAACGTTGTAAAACCGCATTGCCGAAGGATCCTGTCCCCCCGGTAATTAATAAAACTGATTCTTTAATAAGTGTTATACTCATACGCTATTTAATATTTTAATATATTTTTCTGATGTATTTATTGCTGAAAAATCTGATAGGTTAATATAATTTATGTAATTGTTTGTCTCTTTGATTCTAATCATCTGTTGAACCAATTCCGGAACAGAGTTTGGATCAAAAAATAATGCTGAATTTTTAGTTATTTCTCGAAACACTGCTATATCTGATATTAAAAGATGAGCCTTGAAATACATAGCTTCTACTATCGGCATTCCTAAACCTTCAAAAAAAGAAGCAGAAATATAAGCAGTACAATGTGCATATAAATTTCCCAAAGATTGATTAGAGATATCACTAAAAACTTTAATTCTATTTTTAACATCTGCCATTAACTTTTTATAATAGTCTAAGGATTCAATATCAGTAATTTTTCCTACAAAATATAAATAAAACTCTTTATTCGATTCGCAGAACTTTTCAAATGCCTTCAAAACTGTAACTATATTTTTGTGAAAAGCTGACGAAGAAACACATAAAAAAAAATTGCAGTTTAATATCTCATCACTTAGTTCTCTCTTAAAATCATACTTAGTAAAATTAAAATAATTATATACTACACTTATATTTTTATTATGACTTAATTTTATATTGTTTAGAATATCACGTTTAGTGAACTCAGATATTGCAATTATGTGATCTGCATTAAAAATTGACCTGGTAATAAATAATCTTCTATGCAACCGAATATACCAAACTGGCAGAAATTTTTTTCTCAAATATAACAAATCATGAACTACCAAAACATTTTTGGAAAATACAAAAAAGGCAGAATAATTATAGAGATTTAAAATAACATCAGATTTAACGACATCAAGCAATAAAGGCATAATCTGTTGATAATACAATCTCACAAAAATATTTGTGACCCGAAAATCAATAATGTGAAATTTATCTTTAAATCGATCAAACTCATTTTTTTGATTACTTATACATACAATTACTACTTGATCAAATTTCAAGCTTTGCCTATTTTGATAGAAATAATCTAACAAATTAAACATAAACTCTTGAAAACCATATGCTTTCCCTGATTCGTATGCTAATGCATCAATTATCAATCTACGGTTAGAAATATTCATCAAAAATTCAAATAACTAGATTTCGGCTTTTATGAATTAGAGAGACATTTAATAAGTTTTTCAATACATTGTTCCCAACTATGATACTCAATCAAATTCTGTTTACATAATTCACTTTTCTTGGTAAAATTTGTATTTATAGTACTATTGATAATTTCAGACAATTTAACAAGTTCATCATCAATAAGTATTATAAATGAATGCAAATTGGGAGGTAGATTATTAAAATTATTACAAATAAGTGCACCCTTTAAACAAATAAGATTAAAAAATTTAGACGGGAAAAAATAATTCTGATTAATTAGTATGCTGTATCGTAAACAAAAATTCCATTGTGCTTTTAATAACCATTGTTCTACAATTTCTTCAGATTGGAAACCGTGGTAAATTACGTATTGATTATCTTTTGATTTTAACAATACATAATCACTCAGAGATCCCTTTCCAAAAATATGAAGTGGATATTTAATTTCTTGTATAATCCACTGTTCTATTAACTTGTCTACCCCGTTATAAGATTCAATAACCCCAGCAAAAACCGCAAATTTATCGCCTGACTGCTGCTCAAGATTTTTTGATGACAAAAGTTTTAAGGAATATGAGGTAAGGCCACCTTGAAAAACAAAATATTTTCCATTCTTAAGTTTAAAATCTGATGCCAATTGATTACTAATAGGTACAAGAAAATCAAAATAATTTAGTAAAGAAAGTCCTAACCTTTCTATTAAAGTGTTCAGTTTAATTAATTGTGAAAACTTAATTTCATAATTACAATTTATATCCTGAATGATTGCGGAAATTCGAGAGCTTCTAACGATGGACCTATATATTATTAAGGATAAATTCTCAAATAAGTAAGAATTATATTGAACACAATATCTAGGACGAATCTTAAATAAATAATAAAAAAGATGCAATGAAAATAATAAATTTTTTACTACTAGTAAATTAATAAAGCCTAGAAATACAATATTGTATTCTTTCTTTGTTCTTACAATGAAATCTCCTTTGGGCCAAGCTGGAATTGGTTGCATTGAATAACAACTTACATTACTGTGACCTGCTATCGCATTAATTTCGTCGAGGATTTGAAGTTGAACTTGATTCCCCGCTGGGGAATTTGCAAGTGATTTTTGATACTGAGCTGATGAAAAATGACCAACAAAAAAATATTTATCCATGACTATTTAAGTATCATTTTCAAATACTGCACTGATTTGTGTTAAAAATCAAACAATATTAATTTGAAAATTCATTTGATTGATTGACCGCTCTTTAAGCAAGTTAAAAGTCAAAATTGCAAAACCTACAAGTCGGTAGTCATCAATCAGAGAGTTGATTAGAAAAGGAACAACAACTAATAAAAAAAGTAATTTTTGTTCTTTTGCCTTAGGTCGAATAAAATAATAGAATAATGGGAAACTTAATATTCCATAAGATAGTCCAAGCCTAATCAAGTCAGAATGCGGGCGAAACTCCTCGCCATCTTTTACTAGCCCATAACCAACTCCAAATGGTAAAAAATTGAAATTTTTAAAGAAGTATTTATACTTATCTGCTCTACCACCACCAACTGATTCCTCGCTCTCCAATCTAGAAACCGCCAGTTCAGAAAATACTTCAATTTGCTCCTGGTACTTAATAAGTATTGCAAGACAGGCAATGACTAACAATGAAATCAGGATAATTGTATTAGATAGTTTTTGTACTGCTATAACAAAATAAAAGAATAATATAACCATGCATATTATTCCGCCCCTAGATTGAGATAATAAAACTGCCAATATTGCAATCAACCATGCTAAATTTAATATTGTTTTATTTTTTTCAGTAATAGCCATAAGAAAAATGGCCATACAGGTCAAATATGCAAACGAATTAGGATCACTAAATGCATACCCCATACGCAATGTTTGCATATTCCAATCCAGATACTCTAAGGTTTCCGGATAAAGCCTTGTAATTAATGACACATAGAGATCGCTATATACAAAGAACAAAATGACTAAAAAACTGATCCAGATAAAATAAAGTCGCAGTACTTTTTTAAGCACGGATTCAATTAGTTGGAAATCAACAAAAAGCTGTGCATACAAAAGCACAGACCCTAGCTGCAGTGCTCTTTGAAAATTTTTTGCCGTGTCAGAAGCATTGCCAATTAACAACCCATACACAATACTGATAACCATTACGAAAAAAAACAAAATGGTTACTAACATCTCATTTTTTTTCATCCGCCATGGTAAATGGCATATTGTAAATATTAATGACAAGGGTAATAGCAGTGAGAAAAGTACTCTGGGAAAAATTAATAGGTCAAAAAAAGCGAATACACAGATGTAACTACCTAAACCTTTGTAGGACCTAAACTTCTCTGTCATTTTAATAGAAAAAAATATAATTGTAATACTCAACCCACTTAAACCAAGTCTTCTAAAATTACTTTAGTCATCAATTCACCTCGTGTATCCCATGTGTTATTCTTGGCATAATCTATTCGTTTTCTGGCCTTTAAAGCATCATCTTCCCGAATGGCAATGTTAACATTTTGTAGAAATTCTTCTTTTGTATATGCCTGATATACAAAATATGGAGGCATTTCAATTAAGTTTGGCATAGGTCCTGAAATTACAGGTCTACCGCATGCTAAATATTGAAAAAGCTTAGCAGGAACTGATGCTTTTGTGTTTATTTCAACCACTTTGTATGGCATTATAAATACATCCGCTTTACTTAAATATGTCTGAAGTTCACTACCTACCAATGGCTTATCAATACGTACATTTCCATAAATAGAAAGTTTGCTTTTTACAGCTTCACTTTCAACAGGACCAATAAGACAAATATTAAATTTATTTGTAGCTGCTAAATTTTCAATCCATTCAACTTCAAGGGTGTCATGTATAAAACCCATGAAACAAACTACAGGCAGGCTGTTTGAATTTAATTTTACATCCAGGCTTGTATTAAAATCATGACCCGACAAGATCACTGTTACTAGTTTTGCTTTATTTTCAACATCAGCAGCTAAAGCTCCCGAACTTACGAAAATCCTTGAACAGAAATCGATAGTTTTATTTTGGGCGATTCTTTTCTTTTCTTTTTCATATAAGCTTGCATCTGGAGGCATATTCACAAAATCATCATTCATAAAATAGTACAAAGTCGACCAGACAGGTCTTTGATATACCTCATAAAAATCAAATTTAAAATTCAATATAATCTTTTTGTCGGCTTGAATCTCCCGAACTTTTGACTCAATTAAATAAGCCTGAAATTGATTGAATTTACTTTTTGCCAATGGAAACCTCCAGATTCCGGGAACATAGTACCCTAACTTAAGTATACATATAGAATCTGAAATAACTGTTATTTTACTCAAGCCTTTCGAGTCAAGTTCTATGAACAAAACATTGAACACCTTTGATAATTGTTGTGCGACATAATGCCGCATACGAGGCACTTCCTGCCAGGAGGTTTGTGTTGTTATAACAATTAAAGATCGAGAATAATCCTTAAAAATAGCTTTCATTAATATAATCGTGGTATTTTATTAATACGTTTAATAACTTCCGAAAAGTCTAATCCAACTGCATCTAAATACCAGCGGATATTCTGATAACGTGGTGTATTTTCATCATTCACCAATTTAATAGCCTCATCTCTGTTTATCTGCCCTTCCCTAATTTGATTGCTCCGAAATGTATCATGTTCTGTGAATCCTGCGATTAAATAATAGATATAATTATAAAATGCTGCTGTACCATCCCCAATTCTCCAAGTGGTATTTGTATCTGGAGCCAATTCCCAATCGTATAGTTTCAATGTGTCATCACATATTTTTTCATCCCAGCGCCAATAATCGAAAATATGATAATAGTCTTTCTTTTCTGTAAAACTCCTGTAATACTCACCGGATAAAGTATCCCAAAGTGAACGATTAAAATATTCAGGGCTCTTCATCATTGCCTTAAATCGTAATTTTTGATAATGCATTTGCTTGGAAAAACCATGCATATAAACTCTCTTCTCTTCGAAATCAGGTGGAACACCTAAAAATCCTGCTTTGAAATGTGTTACTTCAAGCGGGTTTACGCCCCACAAATTTAAATTTATGCCTGTTTGTTTTTTTACAGTTTCTACATGACGAAAAAAGTGCTTGTCTCCAGCTGTTAAAATACTTATCATCCCCAGATTCGGAGCTTTGAGCCACGCCTTCAGATTCATTGCGATGTTGCGACGCTTCATTGATATATCATCTGCAACAATAATGTTTTCAACACCCAATTCTGCACACATCCTGCTGATATTCCGGCGCCCTAAATCAGTAACCATTCCCCAGTCATATGTATAGGTGATTGGTTTCATCTTTAGTTCTTTCACAATTAAATGGAGCCCCCAACAACTATCTCTTCCACCAGAAAATGGAACAATACAATCCGGCCCATTCACTCTGCGATACCCTTCAATCAATTGCATCAAATCCTCTTTGGGTTTAGGATTATTTCTTAGTTTATAATTATTACAATAATTACAAACTCCATGTTCATCAAAATGAATGTATGGCATAGTTTCCGGCAGTATACATTTTGTACAACGACGAATTGTATGTTCCGGGTATAATAGCATTGCTTCTTCAGAAGTAATGTTTTTAAATACGGGAATCAGATTCTCGGTTCTAAAGGAGTCATCAGTTGTGACAATTTTATCTTCTGCTGGAATATCAAAAATCACGCCTTCCTGCATCACTTGTTTAATGTTTGTACAGTGTAGAACTTCCAGTGGATATTTTTCTGAAGAAAATAAAATAGATGACCCCTTTTCCCCGGTATATAAGCTGCCATTATTAGAAAAAAGCATTATTTTACCAAGGCGGGGAATTGCAAGTGCTGCAGATATTGTCCCTTTACATTTTTCAAAAATACTTTTGAGCAAATCATCAAGCTTATTTGATTCCCCTAAATTATCTAATGCAACGCCAATAATAGCCTCAGAATCAATTTGGAACTTTCTATGACTCTTTAATTGTTTCCATACTTTTTCTTCATTAACAATGATTCCATTATGGATTAAGATCATACCATCTCGAACTACAGGTTGGTTATCAGACATTCCATTAGTTATGAGTCGGCTATGCCCCATTACAAAATTTGTATTACGATTTCCCGTTTTTTTAAGTAACTTCTTAATGTCATAATCTGCCCTATTAACATCATAAATGCCTTTCCCATGAAAAACTAATCCACTAGAATCCTTACCTCGCTGTCTGGCATGATGAGCCAATTTAGAAAGGTCGCTAGATACGATTTTACTATTCGCTATGATTCCGAAAATTCCACACATTTTTACTTATTTTTTTGATGAATTACAAATTACTTTTCTATAACATTTAAACGTATAAAGATATGACTACATGCCTAGTATTAGTCTTACTCAAAATGAAGATGCGTAAAGAATATCATTTTAAAATACTTTCATAAAGAGCCCTTTCTTCTGACTTTTCTAAATGACAGTTATGCCATAACAGGGTGAAGCAGCCATTCATGATTTGACATATTTCTTTCAATTTTTTAAACTTTTCGAAGGCAGCCTGACTTGTTCCTAAACCTAAATATTGAGACGCCATGATAGTGTCTTCCATAACAATTAATGGACGTATACGAATTGATAATAATTTACCTTGCACGTGATCAAAAGCCGGCTACTCAAAGCAAGTCCCACAACGAAATCCAGCCTGATCTGCATATCCCAAAGTGCAATCGTAAGTTAATTTACATTCATCCAATGCCCGTAGAGTAGCAGGATGTTCCCAGCGAAGATAATGCATCCTACCCCCCCATTCATTTTGTGATATACCCTCTTCAGCTGCAATCTTTCGCAAGGAGTCTGCTTCTTTTTTTATTAGGGCAGGGTTTTGGAATGTTCCATAACTGGGATGCAGACCTATTTCATGACCACGTTTATGAATAAAGCGTATTAGAGAACGTATCGCAGGATGCTCCGGTTGATAATCTGCATCCATTCCTGGTACGGTATTTCCACATATAAAATAAAACGCACTTTTTATACCATACTTTTCAGAAGTATCCATGATCCAATTGAATGTGTTTGCCGGATCACTCGGTTGTAAAACTGTTTTTGAATTTAGCCAAATTTTTAAAGATAGTATAGCATTCCTGAAATCAAGTCTCCGAATTATACTGCTTGCCATAATTCGCAATATTGCTTTCCCGCTTTTAAACCCATAACGGCTTGGAATATCTACATCATGGCTAACTTCCATTGTAAAGTGGTGATGTTTCAATTCGATATTTGGCCATGTTTTTTTAATTACCTGACCAAGAATATACATCCATTCATCAACTATCGGTCTTTCTAAATATCCGTATCTAAATGCGTGAGAGGCATAAGCAGGAAAGCGTTTATGCTTGTCGAGTTCCTTACTACCAATTTCCTCAACACGATTAAACATAAAATAGGTTAATCCAAGAATATCATAATGAATGATGTAAGCATCTTCTCTTTGTTCTATCAAAGGAGATGGTAATACCTCAACACCAGGGGCCGGAATCGGACCAGCAAATACTTGTTCCCAGCCTTCTTCTTCAGCATCTGTATATTGAGTAAAAGGTAGTTCCGCAGACTGATTAATAAAACATTCCTGTTGTGTATCAAAGATAATACTACCTGTGTTGCCTTTTAACTGAAGAGAGATACCTGATACTGACTGGTGAATTTCCCAGCTATTTCCAAATCGTTCGGAAA
>Ga0164292_10000878_pt1 | contig 24076 bp, 19 predicted proteins | sample GEODES117metaG_FD_111486 | JGI IMG/M metagenome (GOLD analysis project Ga0164292, IMG submission 111486) | Eutrophic lake water microbial communities from Lake Mendota, Wisconsin, USA - GEODES117 metaG | ecosystem: Environmental > Aquatic > Freshwater > Lake | place: USA: Lake Mendota...
AATATAATTGCAGGTATCATGGATGCTAGCATCAAATCTTGTATTTGTATCTAAAATGTAATTGCATGTATCATGAATGCTAGCATCAAATCTTGTATTTGTATCTAGAATATAATTGCAGGTATCAATAATATTTTTGTTTAAATTGTTGTCAAGATTATCAAACTGTTTTTGTACTGGACTAGTTATACCACTTAAATAGCTGATTTCATTACTTGTTATATTATTAATAGAACCTGCTAATTTTATGTTGCCTTGTATATCTAGTTTTTCTGTAGGAGAATTTGTCCCAATACCAAGATACCCATTATTTTTTATTGTAATTACATTATATATATTACTATAAAATTCTGCAATATTTTCTATACCATTTTGCACTACTTTTAATGTAGGACCATCAAGAGACTCACTTACAATTTCTATGTTTTCAGTGGTATAATTTGCAGTATTGACTACTGTAGTTGTTCCAACAACATTTAGATTACTTACTGTCAAATTAGCATCTATCATCAAATCATAGGGTATGATTGCATTTTCAATGAATTTTTTATTTATTCCTTGCATTACATTATCAGCTGTTAGATTTGTTATTCGATTATTCACAACTGAAATATAATTAGATGTTTGGATATTGGATGCCATAGCAATGAGGCCTGCTCTTTCAGCAGTATAATATAAATTACTACCTTCTTGCAGCATTGAAGTGGTCCCGTCACCTAGATCAATAGTATTTAATAGGATACCATCTGATGTATATGATGATAATGATATTGTCCCATGAATATTTTGAGACAATAAACTGTATTGATATGCTGCTTCTTTTTGAATTTTCAATTGCTTGACATTGATTTCTGCATTCTCGCCTGATATATTTACAAATGAAATATTGCTATGATACACCATAGATATATCATTCAATTGAAGTTGTTGTCCTCCAAGATAAACATTATTCCATCTGTGGTTGGTACTACCAATATCATAACCATTATTCAATGGTAAAATATGACCTTGCAGATGAATATCATTCAATCCAAACCGTGCAATCTTTTGATAGTTGACAGACAAGTAAGCTTCATTATCAGACAAAGAATTACCCAAAAATACTATATTGCTGTAATATGCAATATTAGAATTATATGTAGTGAGGACAATCATGGCATCATTTGTAAACGCAGATATGAAATTGCCAACATATGGTGTATTTGACGTACGAACCATGAACTTTGCATTCACATTGGAATACATTCCTTATCTATCCAATAAGAATATTATTATATGCAAAAATAGTATTAGTTCTGTTCCAGAAACGAAATTTTGATTTAAGGAGAATTTAATATCACAAATCATATCAAGACTATTTTTTGCAAGCCTTCTTGGCCTCAGGACCATCAGGATCCATGGGACGCTTGGCCTTGCCCTTGGCATTGGCTGCCTTGGCTGCCTCCTTAGCTTTTGGTGGCTGCCTAGCATTTTTGGGTCTCTCCATGTGGATGTGCTTGCAATACCTCTGGAATTTGAAGGCAGGGCAAGTGCAAACTTCTAGCTCTACATTTACGAGATAGCTAGTGCCTTTCTTGGATCCTGCAACTATGAAAGTATCAGGATCCTCTTCTATATCCTCCAAACATTTTGCAACACGTGCTTCTTCGCAGGCATGCTCTTTTTCTTCGTTCGTCAACCACTCATCAATTTCCTCACTATAGGAAAGCATGTATCCCAAGTAAGGAAATGATGTATCATCTCCTGAAGAATCAAACAAAGCCTCCCACAAGATTGTATCTAATTCCTCAAAAACTCGTGGCTCACTCCAGTCCTGTGTTGTCAGAAATTCAAATTCCTTCACCATACTTTTGTGCTGTGGAGTAAGAGAATGGCCGTAGTTTTTGAGAAACACCTTGACTGCCCTGTCAGCTAGGCTATGAAGAGTACCAGGGGCATCAAAACTAGGATCTGCATACTGGTAATCTTTCTCACAAGCATAGCAAGAAGTATTCGTGAACTCTTCCTTTTGAATCTTTCCTGCATGAAAATCACATGGGCCTTTGGCATGCTTGCAAAGATTGCACTCAGCAGCATCTTCAGGTGGTAGGCAATTGTAGAAGCTACAGAGCTTGCAGGTCCAAGGTTCTCTCTGCTTCAATTTCAGAGGTTTCTCTGCAGAGGCAAGCAAAAAAAATTCAGCCCATGAAAAAAAGATTTCCTTGTGAAATCAGCCTGCATGATTGCATCATACCTTGGACTGCATCAGGCTCAGGTCCTGAAGATGAAGATGCCATGAGGCATATGCTTGCAGAGAGGATGTCGTCGGAATCCCTCTCTTGCAACGGGTTTGAGATTTTTTTTATCCTTACCCCCCCTTTTTCCGTTCAAATCCCTTTTTAAAAATTATTCCAGGAGCAAACGGTATTTTCTGGAATCGCAACCATGTCGACGAGACACAGGCGCCGCCCGGGAGACAGTGATGAAGACATTGATGAGGAACAGTTTCTGCAGCCCAGGAGGCAAGAAAGCAGCCAAATGTCTAGGCAAACCTCTTCAAGGAGCCTGAGGTCTCAAAAATCTGTGATTGTTCTGGATTCTCAAGAAATGCAGGAATCCCAGGCTTCCCAGGCCATGAGCTTCACAGGATTGCTGGGGTCCCTTGATTCTTATCACTCCCAGACATCTCTGGTATCTGCCCCAGATATTCCAAGGGAGTTTGACTACGTTTATCGCTGCAGCCAGAACGACGAGCAAGTTCTTGGATTGGATGTGAATTCGCCTGTTTCCCTCAGCATTGGTGTGGTCTGTATGGTCCAGAGGGATGCCACAGACAACAATGCAGAGGTGAAGGCCCACACCTTGCAAAAGACCTTCTATTCCTATCCCAAGAATGCAGAGGAAAAAATCAAGAAAAGCATTGAGGACCGCATCGAGAACGATATCGCAGATTTCAAGCTCCAGGGCTACACTGTTACGACATACACATTCGGGCTCCCATTCTTGGTTGAAGAAATCACCCATATTTCTCGCGGCTACGATGGCAAAACCAAGATGCTGAGGGCTTCCAAGAAAAAAAATGCGCTGGAGGGAAATGATGAGGCCTCTGTACCATCAACCTCACACACTACCAAAGTCAAGAGAGCTAGAAAATAGGCATCTCAAGTATAAGAAGATGAATAGAAATTGGAGAATAGATAAATCATTTGCATATGATATAATATTTCGCCATATGCATATTTGGCAGGAACATATTTCTCATATAAGATGACGGCTAAAGAATGCCCCGAACACAGGAAGAATTGTCCTATTTGGATTTGAGTAATAAATCGTTTCAATGGGTTTCTGTATCCGAATGAAGTCCAAAAATAATGAGAATACATTATCATGTGAACGAAGGCATTGATAAGAGCTCCAAAACCTGCAGTTCCATTGGCATGACCGCCTGAGACTATCCACCCCCATGGAATAATTACAGTTGCATGATGGTATACATGTAAGAATGTCACCTGTGAGTTTTTCTTCCGTAAAAGCATAAATATGGTATCAAAATAATCTAGATATTTTGACATGTAATGCAGCCATACATAATACTTGATTTTATCATTATATACCAGGTTTATTCCATAAAAATTATCCAAGGGATATGCATCATATAGCCCGAGTATGATATATAGATTGTAAAAAACTTGCACGATATTATACAATTGGATAGGAAACTTGTAGGTCATTTCACGACGCTCGCGCATAAATTGCTTCAGCCCATATATCATACATAAATAATTACACATCATTCCAAACATAAACAATGGTGTCTGTGTCAATTCAGTCATAAAGTAAACATAGTTGATTCTATATATTTATTTTTTATATACAAGTGATTGTTGAATTGAAGAGTTTGGCAATGTCCCAAAATCTATGTTTCTCCATATAGAAAATGCATGGCAGTGAAGTCTTCAACATCATTGAAGTCGTGTTGTTCGAACTCTTCTGGTTTCCTTATATGTAAACAATCTGCATTACCTCGCAATCTTTTGCGTTCAAACTCTTCTTTTGATTTGGTAAAATAATGATTTATTTGGCAGATTTTGTCATCACCATGATAATTGAAGGGTCCATATATATTATTACCATAAACATCTTTAACATTAGTGCCTGTAAGCATGACAGTTGGGTGATGAGGATGATTATATTCAAGTACATCAGAACAGCATATTATGCATTTGATGTGCCGATTAACATCATGTTGACGCCTGGTAAAACGTTTCAAAACTGGTTCATTTGTATATACTTGGTGATTATTGCTACCAAAGAGAACCCAATTGATGCCTAGAGCTCCTGATTGTAAATGGATTTGTAAAAAATCTAGAATATTCGAATGTTTTTTCAATACAATAAACTCGTCGCAATCTATGATGGCACACCATCTATGATTCATGCCATAATTCTGTAAAAAATTATTATAACTTTCCCATTGCCTGAGCTTACCTGGGAAGTGTGTGACATGGATTTTATCACTCTGTAAATATGCTAATACATTCTCTTGAGAATTATCATAGATGTATATTTTGCTGAACCCCAATTTCAAATGATAACTAGTCCATTCGTCAATATACTTCTCTTCATTCAATGCAATGCAACAAATGACTGCATCATTTCTGTAATTCATGATATATTCAATAATAATGCATTATTCTTATATAAGGGTGTGTCAAACTAAATAGTATACAGAATGAAAATCTTGTTCTTCGGCAGCAGAGGATGGATAGGCCATCAATTTGCGGAGTATTTACACAATAAAGATATTGCATATTGTGAGGCATCATGTAGAGCAGATGACGAGAAGGCAGTAGAAAATGAAATAAAAGTGATACAGCCCACGCATATGATTTCATTTATTGGGCGTACTCATGGCGAAGGAATAAATACCATTGATTATTTGGAACAACCAGGTAAGCTTGTTGAAAATATTCGTGATAATTTATATGCACCTATGGTTTTATCAGTTCTGGCGCAAAAATACAGGGTTCACCTGACATATCTTGGGACTGGTTGCATCTTCAGTGCTGACGATCCATCACAGTCAAACTTCAGTGAGGCTGACAGGCCAAATTTTTTTGGTTCTTCTTATTCAGTTGTGAAAGGATTTACAGACAGATTGCAACATTTATTTGACAATACATTGAACCTTCGCATTAGGATGCCAATCACTGACAAATCACATCCGAGAAATTTCATAACAAAAATAAGCAGCTACGAAAAAGTTTGTTCTATTCCAAATAGCATGACAGTGCTACCAGATATGTTTCCTATCATGTATGACATGATGGAGAAAAAAACAACAGGTACATTCAACATGGTAAATAAAGGCATCATTAGCCATAATGAAATCTTGCAGATGTATCAAGAAATAGTAGACCCTTCATTTACATGGAAAAATTTTACAATTGAAGAACAGGACAAAATATTGCTATCTAAACGCTCCAATAACCAGCTGACAAATGATAAATTGTATACGCTCTATCCAGACCTCCCAGACATCCATACATCTGTAAGAAAATGCCTGGAAAACATGAAGTGATACAATTATTTTCTGCCTTCCCAAGTCCACCTTTCTTTATCCTCATTGTAATAGAATTTGTATTTTTCTATTGTTTTTCCTCGTATTTTCTCAGCATAATCAGGTGATGCATTCAACAACTGACATATTCTTTCTCTTGTTTTCTCAAATGGCGTCATCTTCTCTTTATACTCACGAGTTTTCTCAATAACTTCCTCACGATTGTTGACATACCATTCTTTTGCTTTCAAAAGTTTCCTCTTGTATTGTGTTGCTATCTTTGATACCTTGTCTACAGAACCTGATTCATCATTATCATCATCATTAGTTTTTTTAGCAGCTTTAGCAGCTTTAGCAGCTTTAGCAGCTTTATTTTTGTTATTATTTTGGCAACATTTTATGACACAATCAACCATAGCATTGTTCCTTATTTTAAGTTTATCTGGGTTATCTGAGCTGCTAGATTTATCAGATTTTTCTGAGCTGCTGGATTTATCAGATTTATCAGATTTATCAGATTTATCAGATTTTTCTGAGCTGCTAGATTTATCAGATTTATCTGATATATGAGACCTAACTGACTTATATGAACTTTCTGATTTTTCTGACATATCTGAATGATTGTATTCATCATAATTAATATCATCATCTTGGTAATCATTCAAATCATGTTCTTCGTTACTCTCGTCACTGTCGTCACTGTCGTTATCTTCATCTGTATTTTCATTGATTTTATCCAATTCATCCTTTTTGGACTTAGACGCTAGTATGGGTTGGGCTGTTTTGACCTTATTGTAATGTACCTCCAAACAATATACTGATGTTCTCATTAATTCTGCTAATTTTTCCTTGTCATTATAATTTGTTCCTTTTTTTGAAAGGATATAAGATATATGCGAGCTTCGTAATGAATTAACGGATATCTTGTTTTTAATTCCATATCTGAAGAAGATATTATATAATCTCTCATCTAGGCCACGTTTACTGACCTTGCTGCTAACATCAGGATACTTCTTCTTTAATGTAAACACATAATCACGAGGATACAACCTCAGTGACTCTACTATAATATTTGATAAACGTTCGTTTTTATATTCACCATTGCTTAGGTCGAACGAAACAGGGTCATGCTGTTTTTTTATATCATTGAATTGCAGAACTACCCTATCCATATTCTTGCTAACATAGATATAATCTTTGTCATTCTTCCGTGGATGTCTTGAGAATTCTAGAAACTTGATTTCGTTGCGTTCTGGTGGAATCAAGCTATACAAACTAATTAACATCAAATCATTATTTAAATCATAGGCTGCTTGCGTCATCTTATCCTTCATAGCTGCAAACTCTTTTTCCATAGTATCTTGCACGTACAGCACATCTTTCCAATGAATATATTTATCCTTTTCATATATATTCAGAGCATTTTCTCCTTCTTTTTTTGCAACAGCTGCTTTTAGTGCGAACACAATAGTTGAATATAATTTATATATAGGCGCCTTTTTATTATCATAAGCTATACGCATAACACGAAGGATAATATTAAAGCGTGTTCCTAGAGTTGATGGACTGACTGGTCTCTCTTGTTTTGCATAATGCTCCAATATTTCAACAGCAAGTAATCTGTGTTCGGCAATGATCCAATCAAGTTCATCATGTTTCTTATACTTGCTAAATGAAGGCAAATTATTCAAGAAGAAATTGATAGTATCCTTCGTATTATCAGCATCATAATTTGCATTATCTTTTTCATATGCACCCGATTTTATCAATGAGAATAGAGGAACATTCAACATATTGTATTCCTCTTTCTCCTGCATATTAGCCAGGCCTTGATGCATTATTTCAGGCAGAACATTTTTATAATGTGGCGTTTGCATAACAGTCCTATATCTCTGCGTTATGTTGTCTCTAGGTGTAAAGAAATTGTCCTTGTAGAACGCGTCATTGATATCATATTTGTGTATTCTTTGGCTTTTCCAAAATTGCTTACGGCTTCCATAATGTTTGCCTTTAATCTTTATTCCTTTGTTTGTCTTTTTCCTAGGAACCTTTGGCATGATTTTTCTTTGATACCTCTATAAGATACAAAAATAATTGTTATAAGCTTTATCATTTTTTCTCTTTAGCTAGGACCATGGCAGAAATATGCAAAAAAATATATACTTAAATAATATATATCAATGAAAATTTTAATCATTGGCGGCAAAGGTTATATAGGCACAGCTCTTTTAGATTTCTTGAAAACAATGGATAATAATGTAATTACTATAGTTGATAGCGAAAATTATTCTATGAACGTCCAAGAATATGCAGATATAGAATATATCAATGCCAAATATCAAGACTTACCAGAAACATTTTATCATCAATTTGATAGCATCATTTTACTTGCAGGACAATCTAGTGTCAGTAATAGCACAAATTGTCTAAACGTTGTAGATAATAATGTCAGGAATTTCGCATGGTTATTACAAGCTGTAAAACATGAGACAAAGTTCATTTATGCCAGCTCTTCAAGTGTATATGGCAAAACAGACAGCAAAGAGGTTGATGAGACATATAGTAAAACATCAGGGTACATACCCTATAACTACTACGATTGGTCCAAACAAACCATAGATCAACTGGCAGAACTGTCTGATAAAGAATATTATGGTTTGCGGTTTGGAACTGTAAATGGATTTAGTAGAAATATGAGAAATGATATTATGATAAATAGTATGTGTTACAATGCCAAAGTAAATGACAAGCTATGTGTATTCAATGCAGACGTCAATAGACCTATATTAGGTATGTATGATTTATGTCATGCCATATGGACTATATTATTATATGGAAAAAAGGAATATTCTGGGGTATACAATTTACATTCATTTAATGCGAATGTCTCAGAAATAGCTGAAACAGTGTCAAAATTATGCAAAATCCCTTGTACTTATATTCAGCAACAAGATAATAATAACATATTGAATTTTAAGCTACAGACGAATGCATATGATTTCAAAATATCTTCCAACAAGTTCAGTGAGACCTTTAATCAGAACTTTGGATTTGAATTTAAGGATACAATAGACAGTATAGTTCAATTATTACTAGAAAACTGGCACAATGTAGAAAACTTTCAGAATAGAATGAAAGATAACTTTATTCCATATAAAATGATTTCAGAATGCAAGGCTTGTGGATATACTACAAAAAGCTTATTAGACCTTAAAAAGCAACCATTGGCAAATAATTATCAAAAAGATAACAAATACAACGAAGAGGTTTTTCCTTTACATCTGCATGTGTGTACTAATTGTTATCATACACAGCTCAATTGTGTAGTAAGTCCTGAAAAATTATTTAGAACTTATTTGTATGTAAGTGGAACAAGTAAGACGCTAAATGATTTTTTCGATTATTTTGCAGAAAAAACATTGAAGACTGCTGATATTGGTAAGCAATTGAAGATATTAGAAATTGCTTGCAATGATGGTTCGCAACTTGATGCATTCAAAAGATACAGAGAAAATGTCATAACAGTTGGTGTTGACCCGGCACAGAATATTTATAATGACATTAGTTCAAAGAAATGTCATGACATATACTGTGAGTTTTTTTCACAACACACTGTAGACAAATTGAAAGATAAATATGGCATCTTTGACATCATAGTCGCTCAAAATGTCTTAGCACATATTGATTACCCAAGAGATTTCTTACATTATGTGTCACAACTGATGGGGAACGAAACAGAGCTCTATATTCAGACTAGTCAGAAGAATATGATACTTGAAAATCAATTTGATACTGTATATCACGAACATCAGAGCTTCTTCAATACAAATAGTATGAAAATGTTATGTGAGACAAATAATCTTTATCTAAACAATATCGAAGAACATTCCATACATGGTGTAAGTTATATTTTCAAAATATGCAAAACAGCTGCTTTACAATCAAATGTAGAGGAGATACTTGAATATGAAAGAAGTAAAGGATTATATTCTTTAGATACCTATAAGACATACAAGATAAATTGTCTACTCTATAAAAATGAGTTTTCCAAGAGATTACTAGAATACAAATTAAATAATAGGAGAATAATTGCATTTGGTTGTACTGCAAAATCCATGACAGTCTTCAATTTTTGTAATCTCACTTCTGAATACATAGATTATATGATTGATGAGAACCCTTGGAAACATAATAAATATACACCAGGTTCTAGAATTCCTATCAGAGGTATTGAAGCCTTACAAGAAATATACAAGAACACAGTAATAATAGTAACAGCCTGGAACTTCTATGATGAAATCAAAAGCAAAATTGAGAAAAAGAAAAAGGAATATGATATAGTACATGACATATTGTTATTGAATATGAATAGCCTATTAGAAGAAATTATATAAGTAAATATTGTTATATAACATTATGGATAACACACATATGGATATTTCAGAGCTGCTATCTGAAATCCAAAGACTTCAGAAGGAAAATGAAGAATTGAAAGCTTTAGCCAAAAAGCCAACATATGGAGAAAGCCAGAGAAAATATTATGAGAATAATAAGCAGAAAATCATGGATAGAGGAACTAAATATATACAAAGGCTTCAAGAAGAAAACCCAGAAAAACTCAGAGAATACAGAAGGAAGGCACAACAGAAATGGAGGAATAAACAGAAGGATAAACAAACAAATATATAAGGAACTAACATATATTATCACATATAATTATTATGTCAAATAACAAAGGTATTCCTACTGTTGGTGTTAGAGGTATTCAGTTTAGAAGTAGAATTGAAGCACATTGGGCTTATATCTTTGAAAAAATGGGGTGGATTTGGGATTATGAACCTATTGATTTATACGGATATATTCCAGATTTTATCATCAAGTTTGGGGATGATGAGATACTTATTGAAATAAAAGGTGATACTAATATTTGGAGAAAAGATATATATGAGCCTCATAAAGAAAAAATCATTCGATCAGGATGGAAAGGACATTATGCTATATTAGGTAGTGCATATGAAAAACAAGATGAATACATTGATGGTTTAGTAAATATTGGCAAATATGGAATAGGGGATGATGAAGGTATATTACTTATGGCTAAACAAGATAATACTAGTACAACAAAACTGTATTCATTTTATTTGATTGGAATGCTTATAGATAAAAATTTGTATCATACATTAGGTGATGGGTGTTGGGATGACATAATTGATGCATATGAAGATTTTTCAAAGGTATGGGTAGAAGCTAAAAATAGGGTGCAATGGAAAGGAAAACAAAATGTAAACGTACAAGATATACAACATAACCAGCATATTCGTAATGCTTATGCAGAACAAACCAATAGTCATAGCAATAAATGTTTTATTTGTAAAAAATGTGGTAAAGGATATAATACAAAACCAAATTATCAAATACATGAAGAAAAATGTAATTTCTTAAACGTTTTAACATGTCCCAAATGTATGGTACAGTTTGCTAATAGACATAATAAAATTAGACATATTAAAGCAGATAAATGCAAATCAAGAAGTATTATAAATTCAGGTGTACCATATGTATTTCCTGAAAATGGTAAGTCAATAAATCCTATCCTCATAAAAAATTACGGTCAAGAAAGATTAGATATACTAGAACATGAAACTTATATGAAGATATTCCTTGCAAGTTATGATATTGCTAGCATCATGGTAAAGGAAATACATTTCAATAGAAAATTTCCAGAAAATTGCAATATTTATTACTATGATGAAAAGCATGCTATCATAAAGTCTGATGATGCATACATACATATATCATTAGAAATACTTTTAGAAGATCTTATCAAAGATAAAATACATTTGGTACAAAAATATGGTAGTGAAAATAAAGAGCTCATATGTAGTAGTATTGGTTCAGAATTATATGACGAGATAATGGAATTATGTCATAAGCTAATATTATTACAGACACCTGCTAATCAATACAAAAGGCAAAGAAACAAAATCATGGATATGATAAGAAATAATAACTGTATGATAATTTGAGTTTAGATTTTTTGTTCCTTGTGTATAATAAGGAATGTCTATTAGATATTTTACTATAGAGAAAACCGCTATCAGTATACATAAGGGAAGATATGAAGCCACAAAGCCTATCAATGCAGCCAAGAAAATTGCAGGTAAATTGTTCTTGCTTACAAATGACCCAAAGATATCATTCAGCATTCGCGAGACGACTAAGAACAGTCAGAAAAAGATTTATCATTATGAAGCAACAAAAACATTTTATTATGATGATAAATTGTTCGAAATATTGGATAGATTATCAGATGCCAATTATGCAGACAAACAAAAGATTATTATGTCTGCAAAAGAATTCACTGCATTGAAAGGGTACTTGCAGACCAGAACAAGTTTGAATGTAAAAATAAAAATAAATGACATACAGGTAAATGAAACTTCAATTATATTCAACGCATCCTTGCATAAAAAAATAACACAAACACAAATTGTCAAAGAATAGATATAACATTTTCTTATACATAATAATTATGAATATCATTTTAGATTTTACAATCATATACATATGTCTTGAATTATTATGGTATATGTATATTGAAACAAAGAAAATAACATTCGCCCACCATATAACACATCCGGTCAGTATGGAGAGAAAAATACAAGTATTTGATAGAATTATCAGATGGACGAAGGACCCTGATAAATTTGTTAGAGCGTTATTTTTCGACATGAAAATCGAAGATATAACATATGAAGATATTGCCGAATGGTTATGCTGGGCCTTTTTTGAGAAAGATTGTCCTGATAAATTAGATAACGATGATAAACTGTTTCTAAATTATATGATTGGTAAGATTATCCAAATATGTGGTAACAGACAATTTCCAAGCAGAACAGGAAGGCGAAATAAATTTATTGCATATAGCATTGAACCTTATGAATGTGGATATAATGTGCTTTTGATTTATACCATAACAATGTGTATTTATCCCATATTAGCGTTCATATATCTTACAGGCACGGGTTTCAAACAAGTTATCGTCAAAAATATAAGATTTTGGATATTACTTAAGAACAATGATAAAACACCTATTGTACTAATTCATGGCTTAGGTGGAGGGATTTTCCCATATTGTGATTTTATCACATCGCTTTTACAACTTGAATCTACAATAATAATACCCGACCTTCCTTTTTTATGCATGTATATGGACGATAATGTTCCAGATGATGATGACATTATTTTAGCAATCAAAAACGCAATTGAAAGTATCCACAGTAAAGCCATTATTATAGGACATTCTTATGGAACTGTCATAATGTCATGGATGATTCAAGAACACCCTTATATTGTTGAGAGTGCTGTCCTATTAGACCCAGTTGTATTCATGCTTCATTTAGCAGACTTAGGAATGAATTTTTTATATAAGAAAAGAGAATATGACACACTTGGAATAATACGCAGTGATCCGTTTATCAATTGGATATTGCGAAGACATTTTTGGTGGTTGTCAAGCATATTGTGGCTAGAAGACCTTGAAAATATACCATATCTTGTAGTGCTATGTATGAAAGACCAGATATTACCTGTCAAAGAAATCAAAGAATATGTGGAGGGGTATTCAAAGCAACAAAAGCTTCTGTGTTTTGAAGATTTATACCATGGCGGTTTCCTTTCTGACAAAGATGCCATAGAAAAAATAGTGCAAAGTATCCCTATAGCTTGAATGTAAAAAATATTATTTTCATTAATATTAACATAGAAATTTCAATTATCTCTTAAGCAACAGATCAAAATATGTTAATATATTGTAAGTGACCGAATTTTAGGTCACTTAAGAGATATGTATTGTTTATATAAGCAATGCATACATATATATTATGCAATAATCTTGATATGAAATCAAAATATCTATTCATTATACTTCTATCTTTGCAGTTCACGTCAGAAGCATTTACTATTACACCATTAAGAACGGTATCTAATAAACCAAAACCTATATGCAGTTTGAAAATGTCCCAATATCCGCAAGCTCAAAAACCTTCGCAAGCTCCACAAGCCAAAAACCCGTCTCTGCCAATTTCATACACCAAGGAAAAAGGCCTGCAATTTTTTGATATTCCTGCTACTTCTGAAATATGGATGATTGCCATTGTGTATTTCATTCAAGGCCTCCTTGGCATCAGCAGGCTAGCACTGAGTTTTTATTTCAAGGACACATTACATCTAAGCCCAGTTGATATGACATACATATCAAGCATTGCAGCTATTCCTTGGATAATCAAACCATTCTATGGTTTCATTTCTGATACATTTCCACTCTTCGGCTACAAGCGCAAGAGCTACATAGCATTGTCAGGCATCCTCGGAACAATTTCGTGGGTTATGCTTACATTCCTTGCTACTCTAGACAACAAGACACCTATAATCTATAGTGTTCTTCTTGTATCCATGTCATCACTTTCAATTGCATTTAGCGATGTATTGGTAGACGCCATAGTAGTTAGTAAATCACGGGACCAAAGTCAGGCAGGCTCTCTACAATCTCTATGCTGGTCTGCGTCAGCCATAGGAGGTCTCATTAGCTCATACCTGTCCGGTCATTTATTGCAGCAATATGGCATACCCACTGTATTCGCACTGACTGCTATGATGCCTCTTGCTATGGCAGCAACATCAGTGCTAATGCGAGAAGACAAGTCGAACACAATGAAAGAAAATCATGATGTCATATTAGAAGCTAAGCCTACTTCATTGCATCTGCTGAAACAGCAGGCATATAACATCAAAAATGTGCTATCAAATAAACAAATATTATACCCACTATTATTCATTATAATATGGAATATAATACCATCTGATGGTTCGGCATTATTTTATTTTCAAGTCAATGAACTACATTTCAAGCCAGAGTTCTTAGGTACATTGGGACTAGCCAGCTCTCTATCATCCTTAATAGGTATTGTCATATACAATCAGAAGCTGAAAACAGTACCTCTAAAAACACTTTTCAAATGGACTTGTATCTTAGGTACAGTTCTTGGAATGTCCCCGCTGATACTCATAACACATTTCAACAGTTCCCTTGGCCTACCTGATACATGGTTTGCAATTATAGATGATATCATATTATCCATTTTAGGTCAGATAACATTCATGCCAATATTAGTTTTAGCTGCTAATATGTGTCCCCCAGGTGTCGAAGCTATGCTCTACGCAACCATTATGGGGACAATAAACTTATCAGGTAGCATAGGAAAAATATTTAGCGGCCTGTTGACAAAATCCATGGGTATAACAAATCACAATTTCACCAATCTGCCTTTGTTGGTTATACTAACAAATCTGACAGCCCTCATCCCACTCATGTTTTTAGGCTTGCTGCCAAATAATACAAACAAATCGTCCAAAACAAACAATGCAGAACAAGCCTAAAGCATGTTTTTCTTTTTTATAGATATTATGTAGAAGATCTTGTCATGTCAAATAAAAGCAATAGTCTTGAAAGCTCCAGCGGCTCCCGAAGCTCCAGCGGCTCTCGAAGCTCCAGCAGTTCTAATAGCAGCAAAAATGAAGATGATTTAGATTCGCGTGCAGATTGCATTCGCAACCGGAGTAATTTTAGTATTGTAAAATCATTTCATATGATAGATAAAAAGGATTTTGACCCTGATATGGTCCAAATATACATTGAAAATGATGCTGCACCTAAAATTAAACAGCTATTAAAGAAAATTAAGGCATTAGATGCAAAGGATATGAAGGATACGGGGAGACATCACAAACATCTCATATTTACTGATGTAAACCGTAGTGCATATGGTGCCAAGATTATTGCGTCCGCTTTGCATACATATGGGATGAATATGATTTATCAGCCTCATGGAACAGGTTTCTCGATGCATGATGACGACAAACTGTTAGAAACCAAAGGCCAAAACTTTGCAGTCTTGCTAAGTAAAGCATTCTATGAACGTCCTGTGAATGTGAAGATACGCAAGGCCATTCTTGAAAAGTTCAATTCACGACCTGATAATGTTTATGGCGATCTCATAAGATTTATTGTATTGGATCAAGGTTTCAAGGAAGGCATAGATTTATTTGATGTCAAATACGTGCATCTTTTAGAGCCTCTGGCTGTCCCAGCAGATGAAAAGCAGGCAATCGGCCGTGCAACCCGTTTCTGCGGTCAAAAAGGGCTTCAATTTCATCCAACCTTTGGCTGGCCTCTTTATGTATATAAATATGATGTAGAAATACCATCTGATTTCAAAAGACATTATGGAGACGCAAAGACTTTGTTTGAATTATATCTAAAATATTCAAATCTTGATATGCGAAAAATCATATTTGCCAGCGAGCTGGAAAGTGCGACTATTGGTGCCTCCGTAGACCATGAACTCAACAAGAACGTCCATACATTTAGTATAGAAAAACCTGGCTATATATCTTTATCACGGTCGTCATCACCAAAGTACAGAGGAGGTCGCACGTACCAAATAAAAGCACCAAATAAGATTATGAACTTACAACAGATGCGTAAATACATTGCAGAACATTTCAGTGATTTTGAATATCCTCCTCTTAAATTGGAGAATAAATGTCTAGGTGGTAGAGGCGGCGCGAATGGAAATATAGTATCTTTCACACCCACACAAGACTTTGTAAGACATTATTTTCAACCTCAATCTGCCTATAAAGGTATTCTATTGCATCATAGTGTAGGTACTGGAAAGACATGTACTGCAATTGCTACTGCCACAACCAGTTTTGATGTTGAAAATTATACTATTTTATGGGTTACTAGACATACATTGAAGAGTGATATTTGGAAGAATATGTTTACCCAAGTTTGTAGTTTAGACGTGCAAGAAAGAATAAAGAACGGTCTTGTATTACCCAATAAGATAGGGTCTAAGTTCAGATACATATCTGGAAACTGGTTAGAGCCTATTTCTTACAGACAATTTAGCAATATGCTGCTGAAACGAAATAAGATTTATAACGAAATGGTAAGACGCAATGGTGCAGATGATCCACTCCGTAAGACACTTCTTATCATTGATGAGGCGCATAAATTGTATTCCCCAACTGTAGCCAAGAGCGAACAACCGGATACTGCAATATTAGAAAAGATGATACATGATTCTTATATGAAATCAGGTGATGAAAGTGTACGTGTTGTCCTAATGACTGCCACACCATTTACCGAAGATGGCATGGAGATGATTAAGTTATTGAATTTATTACGTCAAGAAGACCATTTCCCTGTAGATTTTAATAAGTTCTCGCAAGTATACCTAGACGAACATGGCTATTTCACAAAAGCAGGTCTCAAAAGTTTTCAAGATGATGTAAGTGGATATATTAGTTATCTTAATAGGTCTCAAGATGCACGCAATTTTGCCTATCCTGTCATTCAAAATGTCAGCGTGAATATGACATCTGAAAAAATGGAATTCAAAGAAAATAGCGCAAAGATTTCAAAACCAAGCAGAGAACATATCAAGGAGGTTAAGGCAGAAGTAAGAGAATTGAAGAAAGCCCAAAAGCAGTTCAATAATAAGAACAAGGATGCTGTAAAAGAATGTAAAGAACGTGTGAAAGAAGAGTTCAGAGATAAAATGGAAGAACTCAAAGAAAACAAAAAGGCGCAGGAAGAGAAATGCAAAGAAAAGCCTGTGAAAGAGAGAAAAGAATGCAAAGAAAGAGTCACACAAAAATATAAGGATGTAGTCGAAAAAGCAAAGGAACAGCAAGCAGCTGCATTAGAAAGATGTAAAGATATGAAGGACTTGAAGGTATCAAATAATTCAAAGATGGAGAAAGTCGCATCACGTCTAGAGGAACTTAACGAAGAAATTGAAGAATACAAAAAACGCTTAGAAAAACAAAAGGCTTATAATTTGAAGAATAAAGCAATCAGAGCAGATGTGAAAAGAATAAATACATACAGAAAAGCAGTACAAGCAGAAATAAAAGAATTGAAAGAACAACTAAAGGTGAAGAAACATTCTCTAAAGCAAATATCAGATAAAATCAAGAAAATGAAGGACAAAGATGAAAAGAAAAAGGCAACACAAGAGTTCCGAAAATTACCATTAAATCTTGAAGTGAAAGAATTGAATAAGAGAATAAAAGATTTGCGTTCACGTGCATCTAAATTCAATGCTAAAATGCAAGTAATCAAGATCAAACACGGTCTCAAACAAATCAAAAAAATATCTCAGCAATATGCTCTCAGCAAATATTGCAAAGTATAATGAGGGAACCTCAGATACCATATAATTATTTTTATGCAGCAATGGATATCCAATCTTCCGGACATAAATCAGCTGTCATATGATTTTTGTATAATGGTCCAAACCATATTTGTGGGTAGCAGACCAATGCTTTCTTTTCAGCATATGTGTCTGATAGGTAAGCGCCAAACCATGAGAATGTGCTATTCGCGATGATAAAATGATTGCAGCGGGTCATTAAGAGCATTTGCTTCCAATCCGGAATATCGTCGGCTACTTTTACAAACCTGAGCTTTGTATCACCGAAGTGGTTCTGGAATATACTAAGATACTGGTCTACAATATGATTATCGGTTACCTGGCAAAAATACAGAATATCATATTCGCAAATATTTTCACCATTATCAACTAGTTTCTTGGCAAGTGTACTTAAAGCAGCAATGTAATAATCTGGGCGTTTGATGCAATGATATGCCTGTAATCCCATGTAATCTCCAATGCGGAAATGCAAGGCAATAGTCTTCCTGTGGAAATACTTAGCATATTCGATAGCCACTTTCTGTTGCTTTTCTTTGGACCCTAATATATTCTTAATCTGTTCTAGATTATGTTTGAAATACTTATCAGACTGAAAGTACCCTTTCAAAGTAATATCAGAGTCAAATCCTGGAATTTCTGCATGGTGGAAATGCGGCTCTTCATATACCAATCCGCTGTCTTCAGCGGCCTTATCCAAGCATTTCTCTTTGAAACTATCGAATATAGTATCCCAGTAAGTCTTCGTTTTTTTGCTATCATAAAAGATGATATAATCTGAAGCCTTATCAATACAATAAGATAGCAAGGCAAAAATCATAAACAATTGATTACCTAGACCTGAATTCAATAATAAGCCTGTTTTCTTCATTCAATGTTACAATTACAATTAAATATAATATATATATAGAGGATATTCTTAAACCTTGGATGCTATGGATAGTAATAATTTATTAATGACCTTACACGATATTAAGGACCGTTGTTTTATATATTCTATTATGCTTGCAGATGCCTCAAGTAGTCTGGGAAAAATGAAAATAATTTTCAAACTCCCTGCAATCTTCATATCAGTTTTGTTATCTGTCTTGAATTCCAGTAAGTTCAACGAGTCAGAGGAAATCAGTGTTGTTAATACTGTTTTGAATGCTTTCATTGCCCTGTTGATTGGTGTAGAAAATACATTGCAAATTGATAATAAAAAACAGGTCTTTACAAGTACCAAGAATAAGTTTGAGAAACTCATGAGTAACATTGAAAAGAAGATATTAGATACATCAGAGCCTACATCAGTAGAGTTCGTACAGAACTGTATAACAGAATTCGAACAGATAGACGACGATTTAACATTTGACATTCCTAAATCAGTCAGGAACAGGGTAAAGCGTGACTTCATAGGGAAAAGAACATTACCTTTAATACTAGGAGGGGAGAAGAGAACAGATGCATTGCCTTTACCCGATACATACGTTCAACAGGTACCTTTACTAGCATCGCAAAACTCACTGACACAGCAACAAGAACCTATACCACCTACTCAAACAAAAGAACAATATTCTGTATCTAGCAAAATACCTAAAATCTTGCAAAAAGTAACTACATTACCAGAAAATCCTTCACAACTGTCGCAGCTATCGCAGCTATCGCAGCTATCTCAAAAACTACAAGAGCTATCTATGATATCGCAGCCTTCGCAGCAAGCGCAGCCTCAGGGAAGTCAGCAATCTAATCATATACAATTACCTCAAGTGTTGCAAGTTATCAAGCCTGACCTAACTCATACTACTTTTGAAAGATTAGAAGAAGGGATTGCATTAGCAGGCAATGCCTTAGATCTCATTCCGGAACAGGAACAATATGACGAAATTATGGATATTATTGATCCAAATGCTCCAAGACAGTTATAATTTTTTATCATATCTTTGTAGATACAATATGAAATGGTATAGAGTATTTCGATATGTTATGATGAATATGGTAAAGAAGCCATTATATGTCAAGGCTAATAGTAAGTTAGAAAAACCAACACTATATGTAAAATATAAGGGCAAAATGATAACCTACAAAAGATTTATGAAGAGAACACAAGCAAACCATATAACAATAGGTGGAAAGGGGAAAAGGATGATATCTATACAGCACATGAGGTATTTCATGTGTATAGAACATCAAAGATAGAAAGGGAACTAATTGATGAACCTGCAAAATATACATTGTATATGTCAAAGCAAAAATATACAGATGAATATCCAAAAATTGTCTTATATCTAAACATCAATGGTGTATATACTCCATTATATACCAGGGTAGCAGATAAGCCATCAGATAAACCTACTCTTTATCTGAAGCATAATGGTAAGATAATGACTTACAAACAACTTACACGCTCTCTACCAACATATTCGCTCACAAAGGGTAAACCAATTTTTATTATGAATAGCCCAGATGGCAGTATACATAATGCCCTATTTGCTGTAATATCATATAATGCACGTGACAACCATAAAAAGAAATAATTTTACCAGCATATGTTAGAAGCCAAATGAAAAAGATACCACGAGGTTATGAATTAGTAGACGGGCGTATATTAAAATTGTGTAAACCAAATCAAGAGAGAAATCCTATTACAAAAAGATGCAATAAAATCAAGGCTGTGCCAAGAGGTTATGAAATGGTTGATGGCAAATTATTAAAGAAGTGTAAGGATAATCAAGTAAGAAATCCAAAAACAAGAAGATGTATAAACAAACAGATGAAATATAAATCTAAATCATCTGTCAAAGCTATGACACCTCCTAAGACACCTTACAAGACTACGCCTAAGACGCCACCTAAGACGCCACCTAAGACACCTCCTAAGACACCTCCTAAGACGCCTCCTAAGACATCATCAAAATCTCCAAAAAGGGAATGTAAAGCTATCAAAATATTAAATGAGAATAATAGTTGTTATCTAGATTCATTATTGGTTTCATTGTTTCATAAGAAAAACTCACATGTTTTTAACATCATATTCAAGTCTCCTATTGCAAATAGTGATAACTCTGTCCTGAAACATAAAGCTCAAGAAATTAGAAACGAACTACAGGAAATCTACCTACTTATTACTGGAATTAAAAGCAGTGATAAATATAAATACTGCAAAAATCTGCGAAAGCTTTTTAATGATTATAAAAAAATATATACAAAGACATATCCACATAGACCATTGGATGATAACAATTGGCAACGAGACCAATCAGAACCTATGCAGACATTGCAATATCTCAACATTATGTTTGATTTCCCTTTTACAACGAAAAAGACACAGAAACGCTGGGGAACCAATGACAAGCTAACGAAAGATAGTTTGAAGAGTATGCTAGCTACGAACCCTATAACAACTCAAGAACAGAATGATGTATTTATAACAATAATTGAAAAGGATGATTTATTTGAAAAGGACAAAATATACATTAAGAATTTTTATCCGTCAAAGATTTCTATATCACGTTTTGATAAAAAGAACTTATGGCAACCACTACCAAATAGGTTTTATAAAACAAAAATTGAAAAGACTAGTATTGTAGATGCACCATTTTTATTTCTACATATTGACAGACTTATTATAGACCCTGATACACAATTTGTAGAAAAGATGCCAGCAGCTGTCATTCCTGACGCACACATTAAAACGAAGACAGGTAGCCTAGAATTACAATCTATTATCATCCATCATGGTAGTGAAAATGGAGGCCATTATACATGTCTAATTAAATGCGATAATGCATGGTATGAATATGATGACCTTCAACACAAAACACAATTGATAGGTACATTACAAGATGTCATAACATATGATAAACATTATTATATTCACAACTGCACTGATTTGGTGTATTTCTAAAAAAGTACATAATCAGGTTTAGGTTGCAACTATGTACTCTCTCTATTTTTTTTTGAATATTTCAGGTAAAAATATTTTTTTACCTTGGTATTTTTTTAAAGTTTCATCATAATCTGTGACAAATTTATTACCATGCTTTTTTTCTACACTTACAATTTTATCTAACTGCAAATTGATTTCAAATAAAATTTGTTCTTCATCAAGAACAGGCTTTTGAGAAATAGCTGGAAGGAAACGAAATAAATGCTCTCTGAGAAATATGCCTTCGTCACTTATATAGTTCTCATTTTCATCTTTAATAGAATGATATAGTGATAAATCAGTTACTATTTTCTTGTCTTCAGCATTTTTCGATGCCAAAAATCTCATCAAATCGTCCTCACTTTCAAAAGACATAGCAGGGTCTAAGTATGTTCCATCCTTCTTGACTTTAGAAAAATTATACAAGATATTTTCTAGCCCTACAACAGATGATGGCATAGCTTTATCAAATTCCAAATGACCGTGTTGCCTTCTTGTAGGTTTTCCTTTTTGACGTGACGCAGCTGGGTTTTGGTCTTTATGTGTGGCATCAAAATGCATATTATACATTTTGTTTTTCTTTCGTAAATATAATGAAAGCATTTCGTAATCTTTGAAATAGTCATATGGTCCATTCAATTGTGTAGATATACCAAAATCCCAAATCACCCATAAATATCCTAGATTTTCAACATAATATGTTTTACCTTGTATGATGTATTTGATATATCCACCAGGTTTTATTTCATGATACAAAAAGTTGCCATGATGTGTATCATTATGTCTAATACCTAAGTCATGCAATGTTGCTATAGCCATTATTATTTGTGCTACAGCATTTTCAACAAGTTCTTGCGAGATAGAGCTATTGTCTTTGCCATAAGCATTCAAAAACTTTTTTAAGTCTCCACTAGCATATTCATTGGCATAAATATTATAATATGTATATTTTTTATTGTTTTCCATAAACAAACCTACACTGTTTTTGACAGCCTGTGTTGTCTTTAAGCTTTCAAGCAACAGAGCTTTATTAACTCCCTTAAATGCTTGATAAAGCATTGGTAAATTATGATATCCCATTCTGATAAATGGTATCATCTGTTCTAATATGTATATCTCTTTCGTTGAATCTTGTGTTATATTTGCAGCAATCTTGATTGCAAACTTGAAATTTTTCTTTGGTTTCTTCTTAGGATTACTTAAACACACTATACCTGTTGCATCTGGTTCAATATTAGCTAACAGTTTTTCAATATCAAGATAATAATTCAACACTTGCAACTCTTGTAACTCTTGCAACTCTTGTATATTTTTCATGAACTCATATGTTTGTAATCTATAATCTAAAAAACTATTAGGTTTTGCTGAAGTTGAACTTGTATGTGTCAAGGATTTTGGAGAGCTGGAACTAGCAGCAATAGCTACCATAGCAGCCTTTGGTGATGATGATGTTCTAGCAGCGCCAGGAGATGTCCTGGTAGTACTAGCAGCGCCAGGAGATGTCCTAGCAGCCCTAGCAGCGCCAGGAGATGTGCTAGCAGTCCTAGCAGCGCCAGGAGATATCCTAGCAGTCCTAGCAGCCCTAGCAGCGCCAGGAGATGTCCTGGTAGTACTAGCAGTCCTAGCGGTCCTAGCAGCGCCAGGAGATGTCCTGGTAGTCCTAGCGGTCCTAGCGGTCCTAGCGGTCCTAGCAGCTGTAGGTGTTCTCTTAGCAACAGCAGTAGCAGCATTAGCATTATCAACAGCAACGGGATTAGCAGCAGCATTAGCAGACTTGGCAATGATACGAGCAGAACTTCTTCTACCATTAATAAAAATAGAGCCTTCCATAATAAAAAATAATATATATGTTCTACTAATATAAGATATAAGAACAAATACCATAAAACTATCCTGATACATTGCACCTCTTGCAGTATTATCATTGAAATTATTTGAATCTTCCTGCAATAGATGTCATATAGGCGAACATGAAATTATGTCCCATCCTTGTATAGGAAGGATGCATAAGGAACTTAGATTAGATTTTGTCTTTTCCATATGGATTTTCATATGGTTTGTATTATTTGTATTTCATGTGTTACCATACAATCCAACATTTGCATTATTTATTGCAGTGGTTTTTATTAGCATTTCCATGATTTATTTCTTCATAAAAGAAGTACATTATAGTCATATTGACAGATTTATTGCATTAGGTATCTTACAAAAATTCTTACCATTATTTTATTTGGCATATACTAATAAATTAGATATTACAGTAAAAGATGTCATCTTTACTGTAATAGTTTTCATAACATATAATACATACATATTACTGAATAATTCAAATATTGTCATCGTATACAA
>Ga0164292_10000880_pt1 | contig 24007 bp, 17 predicted proteins | sample GEODES117metaG_FD_111486 | JGI IMG/M metagenome (GOLD analysis project Ga0164292, IMG submission 111486) | Eutrophic lake water microbial communities from Lake Mendota, Wisconsin, USA - GEODES117 metaG | ecosystem: Environmental > Aquatic > Freshwater > Lake | place: USA: Lake Mendota...
GCATCGGTTCTCCAAAAATTAAAATCATTCATACCATTTGGGATGAAAGCATACGTGAGGGTGGGCGCACATTCGCTCAGGAAACGGATAAAGCTTATGCAGCGATTTCGATAGATACCGATTGGGCCTTTTATATACAGGGTGATGAGTGTGTACACGAAAAATATCTTCCTGTTATAAAAAAAGCAATGGAAGAAAACTTTAATAATGAAAATATAGAAGGGCTTTTGTTTAAATACCTTCATTTTTATGGCTCATATGATTTCATAGCTTCATCACGCCGTTGGTACAGAAATGAAGTGAGAATACTAAAATTTCACCCTCAGATTCGTTCTTACCGGGATGCACAGGGTTTTAGAAAAAATGGGAGAAAAATAAAAGTGAAACCAATAGATGCCTATATCTATCATTATGGTTGGGTTCAGCCTCCCGCCGGACTTGGAAATAAGGTTCGTAACTTCAATAAATTTTACCATGAAGATTCCTGGATTCAGGAACATCTGCCTGAAAATGTTGAGTTTGATTATGGCAATGCAGACCGCCTGATCAGATTTCAAGATAATCATCCTCAGGTTATGCAAAAGCGGATTGAGGTTGGAAACTGGACGTTCAAGGTTGATCCAACAATATTAAAGAAGAAAATGAGTCTGAGACGTCGTATTTTACAAAAAATTGAAGACCTCTGGCAGTGGAGAATCGGAGAGTATAAAAACTATAAAATTACCCGATGACCAACACGTTAAATTCCAAGAAAAGTATTTCTGTTGTTATACCAAATTATAATGGCAAGCACCTTCTGGAGCAAAACTTGCCTTCTGTTTATGAAGCCTTAAATAGCACCAAAATAGATTTTGAAATCATCATTATTGATGACTGCTCAACAGATAATTCCGTAGTTTTTATCAAACAAAATTATCCGTTGGCGCACTTGATTATCAATGAAAAAAATCAGGGTTTTTCAGTCAGTTGTAATAGGGGGATAGCTAACGCCGGGAAAGAGCTGGTTCTACTGTTAAATACTGATATCGAGTTAAATAATGATTTCTTTGAAAGCCAATTTAAGTATTTTGATCTTCCCGATACCTTTGGAGTGATGAGTAAAATTATTGGGGCTAAAAATGGTGAAATACAGGATACCGCACGATTTTTAAAATACTCCGGTTTTAAAATTAAAGCCAATAACTTTTACCGACTTGAAAATGAAGATTTTTTTACTCCAACCGCGTATTTATCAGGTGCAAATGCGCTGATTGACACAAAAAAACTGAAGGAAATCGGTGGATTTGATGAAATATTTTCACCATTTTATTGTGAAGACTTTGAATTGGGATTACGGGCATGGCGCTTAGGATGGACGTGTTATTATGATCCTAAATCGCATTGTATTCATGATCATTCGTCAACAACAAAAAATTATCGGACACAGAACTGGGTCAAGGCAATTTTCTTTCGAAACAGGCTTTATGTTCACGCAATACATTTAAACAGAATTCAGTTAGCCTTTTGGTTTCTGCAAATCATTATTTTTGATATGCTTTTCATCTGGATTGGCTTAAAATTCTACTATTATAAAAGTTTCGCAATGTTTTTGAATACGCTCAACCCCGCGAGACGGTCTCGAAAAAATTTCAAAGAATTGATGAATAGCCATGAAAGCAAAATAAGTGTTGATGATGTCATTCATAAAATGAATGAGATGATTAAAGGCCAAACTATCATTTTAAAACGAAATTAGACATCTTTCAAAATGATTAGCTTTGTATTTGAACTCTATTTATGAAAACCTTTTTCCGACTTTTTGCTTTTGCTTCTCCCGTACAGAAATTTGCGTTTCCATTCTTTTTCCTGTCGGCATTAGGGATAATATTCGGACTTCTTAACTTCACTTTACTGATCCCGGTTTTCGAGCTCTTATTCGATCAGTCTGGTAAAACCGGAGCACGGGCATTAACCGCTGCACCCTCATTTGATTATAGCCTGAGTTATTTTAAAGACTTATTTTACTATTATTTTCAAAGCATCATCAACACTTCGGGTAAGGTTGGCGCTTTAAAAATGGTCAGTATTGCCATTGTTGTTTCTATCGTACTGAGTAATGTCTTTAAATATTTATCGGCCAGGGTGATTGAGAATTTCAGATTAATGATTGTAACTCGTATTCGAAGCAGTATTTTCAAAAAGCTAACCGATATAGATATTCAATATTTCAGCAGTCAGCGTAAAGGAGACCTGATTTCGAGATTTATGACCGACGTGGTGACTATTCAGGACTCGATTATACGCTCCTTACAAGTTATTTTACGAGAGCCGATTGCAATTATTCTAAATTTTGCCGTACTATTTACCATATCTGCTAAATTGACTCTTTTTGCACTGATTCTCATTCCAGTCTCCGGATTGCTCATCTCACTAATAGTTAAACGGCTTAAAAAACATGCGACTGCAGCTCAAGAATCATTAGGAGTGTTGGTTTCCAGTATAGATGAAGGACTCAATGGGGTTAAAATCATTAAGTCCTTTAATGCTGAGCAGTATATTCAGGAGAAATTCAATGCCACTAATATATGGACCAGTAAGATCCACAGGAGGTTGGCAAGACGCGTTCTACTGGCAGCGCCAGTTTCGGAAATGATGGGGGTAATTACTGTGTCTGCACTTCTTTTCTATGGTGGTACTCTGATTTTAGAGGATGGCTCGGATCTTAAGGGAGCTGAATTTATTGGCTATATCATCATATTCTCGCAGATCATTAATCCTGCAAAAGCCATTTCAGAAGCATTTGGTAATATCTCTCAGGGCATATCTGCAGGCGAACGGGTATTTCAATTACTTGACGCCCCTGAAAGTATTACTGATAAAGTAAACCCGGTTTCAAAAATCTCCTTCAATGAATGTATCGAATTGAAAAATATCTCCTTCGCTTATGGTGAAAAAGAAGTATTGAAAGACATCAATTTTAAAATATTAAAAGGTAGTACAGTTGCTTTGGTTGGTCCTTCCGGTGGAGGAAAAACAACGCTTATGGATTTACTTCCAAGATTTATCGATCCAAAAAGTGGTGAAATCCTTCTGGATGGTGTTAATATAAAAGATATCAGCATGCGCGATGTCAGAGCATTAATGGGAATAGTGAATCAGGAATCTATTCTTTTTAATGATAGCATTTTCAATAATATCACCTTTGGAAGATCCTTTACAAAGGAAGAAGTAATCGAAGCTGCCAAGATTGCGAACGCGCATGAGTTTATTATCAATACTTCAGAGGGTTATCAAACCAATATCGGTGACCGGGGGATGAAACTTTCAGGAGGTCAAAAACAACGGATTTGCATTGCAAGAGCTGTTCTCGCCAATCCACCTGTTCTTCTGCTTGATGAAGCGACATCCGCTTTAGATACTGAATCAGAAAAAGTAGTGCAAAACGCGTTGAAAAATTTAATGAAGAACCGTACTTCTATTGTTATTGCTCACCGCCTTAGCACTATACAGGAGGCTGATAAGATAATTGTTCTTGAGAATGGTAAGATTGAAGAACAAGGAACCCATAATGAACTAATCAGAGCAGATGGTCTATACAGGAAATTGATCGATATGCAAACATTCAATGAATAAAAATGAATGATAAAAAACTGGTTTCCATAGCTTTATGTACTTTTAACGGTGACGCTTTCTTAAAACAACAACTGGATTCGATTGTCAATCAAAGTTATCCGGAAATTGAGCTAATTGTTGTTGACGACTGCTCTTCTGATAATACATTAAACATTCTAAAGGAATATTCAGCCAAGTACTCCTTCATCAAATTATTTATTAATCCTCAAAATCTGGGTTATATCAGAAATTTTGAAAAAGCCATGAGCTTGTGCAATGGTGATTTTATAGCATTATCCGATCAGGATGATATCTGGGATTTAAATAAGATTGAGAAACAGGTAAAGGCAATAGGCAATAATTTACTGATCTACCATGATTCCGAATTTGTAGACCAAAATGGTGAATCCTTAAGCCTTTATATGTCGGATATTATGAATTTGTATCGGGGTGATCAACCTGAAGTATTTTTATTCTTTAACTGCATTTCAGGACATTCAGTGTTAATGAAAAAAGAACTGAGGGATGAGCTCTTACCTTTTCCAGAAGCCTATTTTCATGATTGGTGGATGGGATATGTAGGCACTAATCTAGGCAGCATAGATTTTATTGAAGAAAGCCTGGTAAAATATCGACAGCACCAAAAAACAGATACTAATATTTTAAAACGTAAAAGAGATAATACACTCAAAAATCCAATTTCTGCTTCAATAAAATTTGAACAAAAGCTTCTTTGGATAAAGTCTTGCGTTAATTATCCCAAGAATAAAAATCCTGAGTTTATAAAAAAACTCTATGCTGAATTTAAAAAGAATAAAGAGGAATATGTTTCTTTCGGGCTGTTGAAGCTAATCTACAGGAATCGTGATTTGCTATTCATTATAAATAAAAAAAACGTTTTTAGTAAAATAAATTTCGTTCTAAAAGAGCTGTGGGGAGGAAAAATAAGAAGAATCTTTTCTGATTAGTTTAAGCTTACTTTTCCTTATAACAGAAAACATTAATGGCCATATCAAAGCTCTCGCAGATGAGTCTGGTATCTACAAACGGACGTTTTCTGGTAGCTGATTCCTTTATATAATAATGGAAACCTAAACTTTCAACCAGTGCAAGAAGTTGATGTAGGGTTTGTTTTGAATTCACATTATTATGGTATTCGAAAAAGATATGCTTTGCATTTTGCAAACCCGCTCCGCAATATTTCAAAACAGTATCCTCAGCTCCTTCAATGTCAATTTTCAGAAAATCTACATCTGGTGTCAGGTAATCAAGCAAAGGAACAGCTTCAATAAATTTGGGCACCTGATTGGAGTACTCATTATTTATTCTGCCACCCATACCGCCATCAGTAAAGAACTTTAAGGTTTCTTTTTGGGTCCAAACTGCTTTTTGATAAAGAGTTACATTTTTTAGTCCGAAAGTCTCCACATTCTCTTTCAAAATTGCGAAAATATCTGCATCCGGTTCGAAAGCGATGATATGATGGTCTGGATAATTAAGTGAGAAATATAATACACTCAGACCCATATTTGCACCACAATCAAGAATAATCCCTGAGCCGGCGCTGGGTTTGAACCGATAAATTTCTGTCTCGAAAAGTTCAATATAAGATTCTGCAAAACTCGGACCGTGATGAAATTTAAAAGGTTTCTCGAATACATGAGCATACCCCACGGTAAAGTGCTTGTAATCAGCAATGCGGCCTAACTCAAGTTTAATATCACCTGATTTAAGTTTCATTTGTATGCTTCTTTTAAGCCTTCTAAATTCTTTTCTTAAGCCCAAACCTGTTAGATAAATAGATTACACATCAATAAGCCAAAACAAAAAAAGCGATCCAATAGATCGCTTTTAAAAATATTTATTCCGATTACAATTTCCGTTTCACTTCAACTTGTTCGTATGATTCTACAATATCACCAACCTCAATATTGTTGAAATTCTGAATATTTAAACCACACTCATATCCTGTAGCAACTTCTTTCACATCATCTTTAAAGCGCTTCAATGAAGCTAATTCTCCGGTATAAACAACTACACCATCACGAATAATACGCACCTTGCTATTTCTAGTAATCTTTCCATCTAATACCATACACCCTGCAATGGTACCCACTTTACTGATCTTGAATACTTCACGAATTTCAACGTTTGAAGTAATTTTCTCTTCAAATTCAGGATCAAGCATACCTTCCATTGCGGCTTTCACCTCATTGATGGCATCGTAGATAATTGAATAAAGTCTGATATCAATCTGTTCTGCTTCAGCCAACTTACGAGCACTTGCAGATGGACGAACCTGGAAACCGATGATAATTGCGTCAGAAGCCGAAGCCAGCAATACATCCGATTCAGATATCTGACCTACAGATTTATGTATAATATTTACCTGTATCTGTTCAGTAGAAAGTTTCAGTAAGGAATCGGATAATGCTTCGATTGAACCATCCACGTCACCTTTAACGATTACATTCAGCTCTTTAAAGTTTCCGATCGCCAAACGACGTCCGATCTCATCGAGAGTAATATGTTTCTGAGTACGTAAACCCTGCTCACGTTGTAACTGTAATCTTTTATTAGCAACCTGACGGGCTTCAACTTCACTTTCCATCACGTTGAACTTATCTCCTGAAGTTGGTGCACCCTGCATACCCAAAACCTGTACCGGTGTGGAAGGCCCTGCATGATCCAATTTAACCCCGCGCTCATTATGTAATGCTTTTACCTTACCGCTGTATCCACCGGCAAGTATCGCGTCACCAACACGCAGTGTTCCGGCCTGAATAAGCACGGTTGTAACAATTCCACGGCCTTTATCTAATGCTGCTTCGATAACTGTACCTACTGCACGTTTGTTTGGGTTGGCTGTCAATTCGAGCATATCTGCCTCTAGACAAACTTTTTCGAGTAAAAGATCGATACCTGCTCCAGTTTTACCTGAAATTTCCTGACTCTGATACTTTCCACCCCAGTCTTCAACCAAAATGTTCATTGCAGAAAGCTGCTCACGAATCTTATCAGCATTTGCACCAGGCTTATCAACTTTACTGAATGCAAATACAATCGGCACATTTGCAGCCTGTGCATGATTAATAGCTTCACGCGTTTGAGGCATTACACTATCATCAGCAGCAATCACAATAATTGCAATATCGGTAACATTGGCTCCTCTGGCACGCATAGCCGTAAAAGCTTCGTGACCCGGAGTATCCAGAAAAGTTATTTTACGCTCATTTTCAAGAGTTACTTCATAGGCACCTATGTGCTGAGTAATTCCACCTGCTTCACCTGCAATCACATTAGTCTTACGAACAAAGTCAAGTAAAGAGGTTTTACCATGATCTACGTGCCCCATGACGGTTACAATAGGAGCTCTTGCTAATTGGTCCTCAGGACTATCAGCTTCTTCAAGCAACCCAATCTCTTCATCTTCAGGCTTTACAAATTCAACTTCATAGCCAAACTCATCTGCTACGATTGTCAACGTTTCTGCATCAAGCCTTTGATTGATGGAAACAAACATTCCAAGACTCATACAGGTTGAGATAACCTGAGTAACAGGTACATCAAGCATCAGAGCGAGCTCATTGGCAGTAACAAATTCTGTAACTTTAATGGTCTTAGACTGCATTTCTGCTTCTAATGCCGCATCTTCTGCAGTCTGAGCAACATCATCACGTTTTTGACGACGTAATTTAGCACGTTGCGCAAATTTTCCAGATTTTCCGGCTCCACTTAAACGTGCAAGTGTTGCTTTAATCTGGTCCTGAATTTCTTTATCTGTTGGTTCTGCTTTTGGAGCTTCAGGTGTACGGGGCTTATTCCTGAAATCAGGACGGGCACCACCAGTACCGGCTGTATTTCCTTGTCCGGGTCTCGCATTCCTGAAATCAGGACGATTACCCTGATAACCTGCTCCAGGTGCAGGACGAGGAAATCCTCCGCCTTGCTGACCCTGCTGTCCCTGCTGTTGAGGCTGGCCTCCAGATTGTCCGGGCTGTCCGGGAGCATTATCTTTACGCTTGCGCTTGCGCTTTTGATCAGCACCAGCTGCGCTGGACGAAGAGGCCACCGGCTGTCCGCGACGGGCAGGCGCGGAAGGTAAATCAATTCTGCCAATTACATTCGGACCGGATAACCTGTCTGCTTTCGCACGGATTACAGTAGCATTAGGATTACTTTCCTGTGTATTTGGTATATTTTCTTGTTTTTCTTCGGTTGCTGGATTTGTTGCTGCTATTTCAGGTTGAATCTCAACAGGTTCTTCAGACTTTTCACTGGATTCTTTAACTTCCGCTACAGTCACCGTTTCAACTTCAGGTTTAACCTTTTCAGCAACAGGTTGAGGAATTACTTCTGGTTCTTTATCAAGAATAGGCTCCTCAATTTTAATAACAGCTGCCGGAGTAACGTTAGGTTTTTCGGGTTCCTGACTTTTCCTATCAGGGCGGGTTTTTGAATTTAAATCATCTAAATTGATCTTTCCAACCACTTTAACACCAGGCAATCCAGCTTCTTCTAGCTTAGGCTCAATATCAACTGTCTCCTGAAGTTCAGCCTTAGGCTTATCAACAATGGGAGCAGTGAATGTATTCACATTCTTGATCAAAATCTCCTCTTGTTCAAAATCTTTCGAAAGCTGTGGCTCAGCCTTCTCGTTACCTACAGGAATATCATCACGCCGAATTTTGCCAATAACAATTTGTTTGGCTTCTTCTTTTACGATTTTATCGCCCTGAAACTCCTTAAGAAGAACATCGTACATCTCTTCGGTGAGTTTAGTATTGGGCCTGGCATCAACTTTATGACCCTTTTTCCCTAAAAACTCCACCGCGGTGTTAAGGCCGATATTCAGCTCTTTCGCAGCTTTAAGTAAATTTGTGCTTTTACCTTCTGACATTTATTATTTTAACCTCGCTATTTATGTACAAAAGTACGTTTTTTATATGTTAAATGTTTTGAGGATTTGGCTTTTTCTTGAACCCAAAATTTCTCAAAAAACAGTAATCTAAAAAATTATTCAAATTCTGACTTAAGAATCTCAATCACATCTTTCACTGTACTATCTTCCAGATCAGTACGCTTAACCAATTCATCTACAGACAAACTTAAAATAGATTTCGCTGTATCTAAGCCAACGCGTTTGAATTCGTCGATAATCCATCCTTCAATTTCATCTGAAAATTCTTCGATATCCACATCCTCATCATCTTCATGCACTTCACGATAAACATCAATTTCATATCCTGTAAGCTTTCCGGCCAACTTAATATTGTGACCACCACGGCCGATTGCTAAAGAAACCTGATCAGGTTTTAGATAAACCGCGGCTCTCTTTTCTTCATCATCAAGTTTGATGCTTGTAATCTTCGCCGGACTTAATGCTCTTTGAATATACAATGAAATATTATTTGTAAAGTTAATCACATCAATATTTTCATTTTTGAGTTCGCGAACAATACCATGAATACGGGATCCTTTCATACCTACGCAAGCACCAACAGGGTCAATTCTATCATCATAAGATTCAACCGCAACTTTAGCACGCTCACCAGGCTCACGAACAATTTTTTTGATTGTTATCAGTCCGTCAAATATTTCAGGAACTTCCATCTCAAACAACCGTTGCAAGAATTCCGGTGCAGTACGAGAGATAATAATCTTTGGATTACCATTAATCATTTCTACTTTCTCAATGATTGCGCGCACAGAATCGCCTTTTTTGAAATAATCTGCAGGAATTTGTTCAGTTTTAGGCAATAAAAGTTCATTCCCTTCATCATCGAGAACTAACGTTTCTTTCTTCCAAACCTGATAAACTTCACCAGTGACTATCTCTCCAACACGGTCTTTATATTTCTTGAAAATCTCATCCTTTTCAAGTTCCAAGATTTTTGAAACCAAGGTCTGTCTGGCAGCAAGAATCGCTCTGCGACCAAAACTTTCAAGGGTAATTTGTTCAATAAAATCATCTCCAACCTCAAGGTCAGAATCAATTACTTTTGCTTCGGCAAGCTCAATTTCCAGATCATCGTCTTCTGAAAATCCATCTTCCATAACCGTTCTTGTACGCCAGATCTCTAAATCCCCGTTGTCAGGGTTCACGATCACATCGCAATTTTCGTCGGTACCATACCTCTTCCGTAACATGCTACGGAAAACCTCTTCCAATACACTAATAACCGTAGGACGGTCAATATTCTTGAAGTCTTTAAACTCCTGGAATGAATCGATTAAATTAATATTGCTCATTTTTTATTGAATTTGTTAATCCGGGACTAACGTTATTTAAAACTCACTAAAACTAGTGTTTCTGATATATCTGTAATTTGAATAAAACTTTCAATCGTAACTGCTTTCTTACCTTTTTCCTTGATAATTTCTTGAATGGTTATTCCAGAATCATCTGCGCTCAACAATTTCCCTTCCCGGATGTTCCCATCTGTCAGCTTAACTTTTAATGAACGGTTAATATTTTTCCGGAACTGGCGTATTGATTTAAGTGGGGTATCAACTCCTGGCGAGGAAACTTCCAATCTGTATGCTTGCTCAATGGTATTTTCCTCTTCAAGATGGAAACCTACATGCCGACTTATAGCGACACAATCACTTATTGCAACTCCATTGTCTCCATCCACTAAAATAGATAATATCCCGCTATTATGCATTTGAACATCCACAATAAACAAATCAGGACGGTCAGCAATTTTTTCTTCAACTAACTCAATTACACGGTTTTCTATATTCATAACGATCTTTTTTAAATCCCCCATGAAAAACAGGTTGGTAAAAAAAGAGCCCCGATAATGTCGGGGCTCTTCTCAGATCGATGCAAATATAAAAAAACTATCCGTGATTGCAAATACCTGGTTTCAATACATTTACAGATCTTATTTTTTTGAGAGATAGAATTTATATTCAGTAAACCCATCCGAATTAAACAGTTCGCGTGTTTCAATCAAATCCTCCGCATCCTGCAGCAATAGTTTTGTATAACACCTCGCAAAATATAACTGGTTCCTCCTGAAATCAATTTTTGGCTTAAAACGAATCAGGTCTCCTTCAATTGTGTATGCGCCTTCTATGGCCGGCTGAAAATCCCTCATTTCAGGATCATTCGAATCTTCATAAACAGCGAAGAAATTCGTCCAGAGGGAATCAGGTAGAGAATCAGATTTTAATTCCTCAATAATATGATTAGCCAATCCGATTAATTCTAAAGAATTGCTTTCAGGATTAAATCTGATTATCAATTTTTTCTGGGTAGCATTCTGAACAGTCTCCTGTCTGCAAGAATTAAATAAAATCAAAATAACTATTGATATATGGAATAGATTTTTCAATTTCATGTTTAATTACATTTAAAAATAAAAAATATGAGGGTAATCATCGAAATTATTTTAATGGGAGCAGCTGTTGCTCTTGCTGCTTACCTTCTGCCGGGAGTTGATGTAGAAAGTTTCTGGAGTGCTATAATTGTAGGAGTACTCATAGCACTATCAAACGCTACAATAGGAACAATCCTTCGTATACTTACTTTTCCAATCAATTTTCTGACACTAGGTTTAGTTTCATTTATTATTACCGTTTTAATGGTGCTTCTGGTTGACAACCTGATGGAATCATTTAATACCAACGGTTTTATTTCTGCGGTTTTATTTGCAATTGTTTTGGCTCTGATTAATATGATATTTTCAGCATTTAAATCAGATAAAGCGGCTTAAACCACTTTATTCTTGTATTCCTGATTAACAGAAAATTCTGATTATTTATTGTCTTGCAGCAGCGGTTGCACTAATTACAACTGGAGATTTGTCTTTGGCAGTCAAAGCAAACACCTCCTTGTTTTCTGAAGTTCTATAATATTTCCCAAGTTTTTCGACTGCTGCAGCCCTAACTTGCGAAACTTTGTCATTAATTGCAAGATCTTTCAATGTTCCATAAACAGCTTTTTTTTCTTCCTCAGATAAATGTTCAACAACAGATAATGCCATATGACGAATCAGCCAGTTCTTATCCTTAATAGCCGAGACCATTAACGCTATTGCGGAAGCATCCTCTTTAAGATCCTTTAATTTCAATATTGCTTCAAGCCTGTCCATGAATAAAGGTGCATTCTGATATTGAAAAACATACTCCTGAACAGTTTTAATCTCATTTTTTTCAGCGAGAATGTATTTTTCAGCATCGACATTTACAAGATCAGGAGGGCTAAGTGAAGGAAAAATAAAAGATTGATTTTGTCTGTCCAGAACAATTTCTTTGCGCTCAATCTTTCCCCCAGAATAGATATCAACCGAAATTGGAATACGATAAAGCGGTGTTTCAGTAAGATTCTGATCTTGAGTAATACCGACTTTAATCTCTCTTTTAATTGGATCATAGGAACTCTGAATACTTAAAACTGGGTGCCCTGAGGCAAGGAACCATTGATTGAAAAACCAGTTTAGATCCATCCCGCTTATCTCTTCAAATACAAGACGGAGATCATGAATTTCGGCAGTTTTAAAAGAATGTTTGGTTAAATAAAGTTTTAACGATTCAAAAAAAGCCTCATCTCCAACTGTCTTTCTAAGCATGTGCAGAATTCTACCACCTTTATGGTAACTAATCTCATCAAACATTTGCTCTTTATCTGCATAATCAAACCTTATCACATCGGGTTCTGTTTTTCTTTTGTTTGCGAGATAAATCGACATGTCTTCCAGGCCTTTTACATCAGCATGATCCCTGCCGTATTTAAATTCTTCCCAAAGATACTCCCCGTAAGTAGCAAATGATTCATTCAGAGGCAGATTAGCCCAGGATTCGGCAGTTACCAAATTACCAAACCAGTGATGAAACAGTTCATGTGCAATAATATCTTCGTGATTTTCATCAAGAAATTGTCCTTCCGACATATTTAGACCTTCAAAAAAAACAGTAGCGGTAGTATTTTCCATGGCTCCGCTAACAAAATCCCTCACTACAATTTGGGAGTATTTATCCCAGGGATATTCAATGCCCAACTTATTTGAAAAAAACTCCATCATTTCTGGGGTTTTGCCAAACACCATTTTAGCAGTAGCAGCATATTCGGGTTCAGTGTAATAACTCAATTCCTTGTCCCGCCAATGATCTTTGGTAATTACGAAGTCTCCAACTGCAAGCATAGTCAAATATGTAGAATGTGGTTGCTCCTGCCTCCAGCTGTCTGTACGAGTACCATCTCCATTCAAAGTTGAAAATTCCAGAGTACCATTAGAAAGGCTAACAAACTCATTAGGCACTGTAATATTTAATTCCTGAGTCATCTTTTCCTGTGTACCGTTTATGGTAGGAAACCAATTCGAATTACATTCAGTTTCTCCCTGAGTCCAGATTTGCCTTGGTTTACCTTTGTCCTTACCATCTCTATTTATAAAATAAATTCCCCGATCACCGGCAGAGGCTATATCCTCACCAATTTTCAATTTATTTGGCATTGCTACATAGTCGATAAATATTGTGAAATTCTGATCTCTTGTGTAGCTTTTATCAAGACTGATCTTCAGAAGCTTACCATCGTAAATATACCTTAGAGGGATTTTAATATCCTTTTTGATCAATGAAACGGAATTCAAACGAAAGCCATTGGCATTCAAAACCAGCTGATCAGATGGATAGAAATAAGGCTTTGCAAAAATGGTAGCCTTTCCGATCACATAGGCACTGTCCCAATCAAAACTTAGATCAAGTCGCGTATTGATGATATCTATATTCTTGGTATAACTTCCCCTGTAAACCACTGAGCCTTTTGCATTTTCAACCAAAGTAATAGGATCCAGATTAACCATCCTTGGAGCAGAGCATGCCATGAGTACTATGGAAACGAGAAAAGGATAGAGTATATATCTTATATTCATAAGCAGGAATTTTTTTCTGGTGAATATGGAGCTTTCATGCGTACATATTAGTTTTTTAATGCCGTTATAAGAGGATTCCGTGAATTGCAGACGCTTTTCTATTGCTATTAGTGAGACCGATTCCCCTATTACTCAAGTAACAAATTATCAATTGTTTTTTCGAATTCATTTTTAAATTCAGCATAATGAACCCCAGTACCTGGTCCGCTGAAACCGGTATGTATTTTTCTCACCTTACCGTTTTTATCGATAATAATCAATGTTGGAAATCCTATAAAACTCTTTAACATGGGCAAACTTTGTGCAACTTCGGCTTTATCATTGGTATATCCGGTAATCAACATGTCATATGGAACGCCAAACCTTTCGCGTAATCGTAAAACATTTTGTTTTGAACGTTCATAATCAGTGGTACGTTCATAAGCCAGAGCAACAATTTCAAGCCCTTTTTCACGGTACTTTTTATAAAATGGAACTAAATAGGCCGTTTCATCCATACAATTTGGACACCATGATCCAAAGAATTGCACCAAAACAACTTTATTTTTAAATTTTGAATCAGACAGAGATACCTTTTTACCATTCAGATCAGTAAAAGAAAAATCTATAGAATCAAATCCATCCTTCAGAGATGTTATGGTATAAGCATCAGGAAGGAGTGCTTTTTCATCCCGCTTAGCGGTCCATGTTTGAACAGCAGAAAATCCGGAATAGAAATTCCCGTCTACTATTGTGTTATTATCCAACAATTTACCTGTAAACAGAAAGGCGTGACTGCCATCGAAACACGACAGATAAAATTTATTGCCTACAACAGTTCCTTCAAGAAAGCGGTAATCACCTGTACTGGTCAAAAAAGTGCCAAGAAGCCGACCGTTCTGCTGCGTAAATTCACCAATGGCAGCAACAGACTTACCGGTCTTTACATCCTGAAAGGTAACAGACCAACGGCCTGTCACAACAAATTCAGACTGCGATTTTAGCTTGAAAAATCTCCATGAAGGCCCTTTTTTAGCCTCAATATTCATTACTTCACTACTATCTGCAAAATTTTTAATCCATTGTCCGCTTAAAGACCCATTTTCGATTTTTGCCCTGATCTTAGAATCAAAGAGAGGCATCTGAATAACTATGGAGTCTGAAGCTTCTAATATTTCATTCACTCTGAATCTTTCATCTCCATTTAAAACATCCAAAAATTTATGATTTGCTGAATCGCTTACTTCAAAATTAAAAGGTATTTCGGCACCCGAGGAGGTCATGAGAGTAGCCCGCCAGATCCCTGTCTTTAATTGATTATTGGAGTTATCCCGACAAGCCCAAAAGGAGCTGATTATAAAAAAGTATACTAGAATGTTGAAGAAATTGTTCATAAAATAAAACTAGCTGATTATTTCAAAATCTCACGAGCGATCACAATACGCTGAATTTCAGATGTTCCCTCATAAATTTGGGTAATCTTTGCATCCCGCATCAGTCGTTCAACATGAAATTCTTTAACAAATCCATAACCCCCATGAATTTGCACAGCCTCTACAGTAGTTTTCATTGCTACCTCCGAGGCAAAGAGCTTAGCCATTGAGCTGGCTTGGGCATAGGGTAGTCCTTTATCTTTTAACCAGGCAGCTTTTAAGCATAGCATTCTTGCAGCTTCAATTTCAGTAACCATATCTGCCAGTTTAAACTGAATTGCCTGATGTCCTGAAATTGGCTTTCCAAATGCCCGACGTTCTTTAGAATATTGCAAAGCTAGCTCATATGCCCCTGAAGCGATTCCGAGAGCTTGTGCGGCAATTCCTATCCGGCCACCATCCAGTGTTTTCATGGCAAAAGAAAATCCAAAACCCTCTTCGCCGATACGATTTTCCTTCGGAACTTTTACATCCGTGAACATCAGAGAATGGGTATCAGATCCACGTATTCCAAGTTTATTTTCTTTAGGTCCAATTGTGAAACCTGGCATACCTTTTTCAACAATTAAAGCGTTAATTCCTTTATGTCTTTGTGCGGGATTAGTCTGGGCTATAACCAGGTAGGTAGATGCATTTCCGCCATTCGTAATCCAGTTTTTAGTGCCATTCAAAAGGTAATAATCACCCATATCAATTGCGCTAGTTTGCTGTGAAGTTGCATCGGAGCCTGCTTCGGGTTCAGAAAGGCAAAAAGCACCTATTTTTTCTCCGGATGCAAGCGGTTTCAAATATTTTTCCTTTTGAAAATCAGAACCATATTTCTCAAGTCCGAAACAGACCAATGAGTTATTAACCGAAACTACAACAGAGGCCGAAGCATCTATTTTTGAAAGTTCTTCCATAGCCAATACATAGGAAATGGTATCCAGCCCAGATCCATTATATTTTGGATCAACCATCATACCCATAAAACCAAGATCGCCAAGTTTCTTGATCTGTGCATGGGGGAACTTTTGGTGTTCATCCCTATCTATTACACCAGGCTTTAACTCTGATATAGCAAAATCTCTGGCTGCCTGCTGAATCATCAGCTGCTCTTCCGTAAATTCAAAAAACATATTAATTGGTTTTTAACCTAAAAAAACTTTAGGCTTGATTATAAATTGGTATTATAATAATATTAAGAAATATTTCCTTAAATTATGGCTAGAAACAAGGAAAGTACCCTATTTTTTTTTAATTATGATACTCATTTGATAATTAAGGATTGGATTTTATCTTTTTCTCAATAAGGCTGGTAGAATAGCCATTTAAAAATTCTATAGTCTTTACTAATCCACCATACTGCATTACCATTTCGGCACCAGCAATCTTATCAATGGTATAATCAGCGCCTTTAACAAGAATATCTGGCCTAACCCATTCGATAAGCTGAATTGGAGTAGGGTCATCAAATAGAACAACTGCATCCACAAAGGAAAATGAAGCCAGCAATACTGACCTGGAAATTTGATCAGAAATAGGTCTGCCAGAACCCTTCAGGGCTGAAACGGAAGCATCAGAATTAAGTCCGATAACCAGTTTATCTCCCATATCAGCAGCCTTTGACAAATAATCTATGTGCCCCAGATGTAAAAGATCAAAGCATCCATTTGTAAAAACTATTTTCTTTTCGAGCAAACGCCAAACATTCAATATGGCCTTTAAGTCTGCCTGAGTATAGATCTTATTTTTAATGTTTTCTAGCCTACCCATTGGATTGTTTACGATTAGATTCCTTCAGAAACAAAATTAAACTTAATGAACCAATAAATAGGATAATTATTGTTTGACTTGTATGAACTAACAACGCGTAAGAAAGTCCATCAGTTTTGGATATACCATATGCTAGCAAACCCTCTGAAACCATCCAGTGAAATGCGCCAATTCCTCCCTGGACCGGAGCAATCATTGCAAGACTTCCAAATACTAAAGTTGAGAGAGCGGCTCCCGGGCCCAGAGATGAAGTAGCACTCAGAGCAAAAAAACAGAAGTATGAAGAAAGTCCGTAGAGCACCCAGATCAATACCGAACTGAGCAGAAATCCTATTTTATTATCCAATCTTTTTAAGGATAGAACTCCTGCTTTCATACCTGAAAAAAAATGAAAGATACGCTCGGTGAATCCCCATTTTCTTTTTTTAATCAGAATTAATAAGAAGATACTACTCACAGATAGAAGAATTAATCCTAGCATAATCAAGATAATCTCTCCTATCCTACCACTAAACTTGCTCATTACATGCTCGTTTAAAAATCCAGATAATGATTTAAACTCCAACAAAATAGCGAGTAAAAATATTAAGCCCAGCATCAGTAAATCAACTACACGTTCTGCAATCACTGTACCTAAAAGCTTTGTAACAGGAATTTTGTCAGATTTATTTAGCGCTGTGCACCTCGCCAACTCCCCCATGCGCGGGAAAGCCAGATTGGCAAGATATCCCATAATTAACGCATGAAAAGTATTCATTAAAGAAGGTGTACCATGACCAAGCGAGCCGATCATCAAATTCCATCTGTATGCTCTGAGAAAATGAGCTATCAAAATTATTATGATGGAAAGAATTACCCATTCAAAATTCGCCTTCTGTAAATCAGAAATCATTTTGTTAAGGTCTTGCCCTTTAAAAGCTAAGTAAAGCAATAAAATTCCAACCGTCAGAACTATTAGATATCTAACCCAATTTTTTGGTAAAATTCTCACTGTGAATTTCCTTTATTCAGGTACATATTATCTATGATCCTGATTTTCCCAATTCTGGTTGCTATCAGGGCTATGGTTACTGCTGCGTTCTTTGAGTTGAGAGGCTTAAATGTACGGGCATTAAAAATTTCAAAATATTCGGTCTCTATTCCAGGGCATGAATCTAGAAAAGATCTTACCCTTTTTTTTGTCTCAACAATAGAGTGCGTTTCGAATAAGTTTTGAGCCAATGTTAACGCATGGTATAATGCAAGCGACTGGATTCTTTCTTCGGGTGAGAGATAAACATTCCTGGAACTCATTGCCAAACCATCCATTTCTCTGATGATAGGACAAACAACAATTTTGACATCGATCTTCATCTTTCTCACCATATGCGAAATTACCATTACCTGTTGGTAATCTTTCTGGCCAAAAAAAGCAAAGTCTGGTTTTAGCGTATTAAACAATTTGTTTACGATTTGCGTCACCCCCTGGTAATGACCCGGTCTTATTTTTCCTTCAAGTATCTTATCCAGATCACCCAGACTGATTTTCCAGATTTCCGAACTATTATACATTTCTTCTACTTCTGGTAAAAACAATATATCGCACTTGAAAGCTCTCAATTTTTCGAGATCTTCCTCTAATGTCCTCGGATAATTCTCTAAATCTTTTTTATCATTAAACTGGGTTGGATTTACAAAAATACTGCAAACTACCACATCAGTCTTGTTGCGGGCTGCCTCTATTAAGGATAGATGGCCGGCATGCAATGCACCCATAGTCGGAACAAATCCAATGGATTTACCTGCTGACCTTAAATCATTCAGATGATGGTGTATATCTTCCCTTTTATTAAAGATTTTCAAGTTACAATTTGATTTAAATGCAGTCAAAAATGGTTATTTACTTAAACACAACCAAAACAACTTGCCTAATTCATTGATATTTTATAAGATAATGCTTACATTTGTGGTTCGAAAAATTTCTTACACTTAAATTAATCAGACCGGAGATGGCAAAAACGAAGATTCTTTTTATTACGCATGAGATGTCGCCTTTCCTTGAACTTACCAAAATTTCCGAAATTACCCGCCACCTGCCTCAGGCGATGCAGGATAAGGGATTTGAAATCCGGATTCTAATGCCACGTTTCGGCAATATTAACGAACGACGCAACAGATTACATGAAGTAATCCGGCTTTCAGGTATGAATATCATGATAAATGATAACGACAATCCATTAATTATAAAGGTTGCCTCCATTCCTTCTGCCAGAATGCAGGTTTATTTCCTTGATAATGAAGAATACTTTCAGAGAAAGCATGTATTTACAGATAACAACAATAAGTTCTATGCCGACAACGATGAAAGAACCATATTTTTCTGTAAAGGAGCTCTAGAAACTGTAAAAAAATTGGGCTGGTCTCCTGATGTAGTTCATTGTCATGGCTGGATGAGTGCACTTGTACCTGCTTATTTAAAAACTTTGTACAAAGATGATCCAGCTTTTAAAAACGCAAAAGTTGTTTACTCTTTATATGACGATAATTTTGATAATTCACTTAGTTCAGAATTTGCTACCAAAGCAATTATGAATGGGATGAATGCAGAACATACTGAAATTTATTCTCTTGCCACTAATACAGCTTTGAATCTTGGAGCAATCTCCTATTCTGATGCGGTAGTATGTGCGTGTGAAAATATTAACCAAGAAGTGTTAAAGTTTGTTAAAAAATGCAATAAACCGCTTTTAGAATTCCATTCCACTGCAGATTACGAAAATTATTACAACCTTTACGAAGAAATTGTTACTGAGGAATTAGTTTCATTAGTTTAATCGTAAACAAGCAGACCAAATAAAAATAAGGAGGAATTACCTGGAATTGTAAAGAGTCTGCAAGCTTTTAAAATTTAATGTAATACGGATGAAATTATACAAACTAGACTTATTAACCTTGTTGATAAGTCTTTTTATTTTAAGTAGCTGCCAGAACACAGATTCAATCGGACTTGATGTTGACCCTTCTACGGCAGTTACGGGTACTTTTACAGATACAATAACGTTAGTATCCTTCACGGCAAAGGATGATACCATGGTTACCAATACCTTATCAAAGTATCCTCTTGGCCATTTTATCGATCCCATTTTCGGAAAAACAACTGCGAATATTGCAATGTCGCTGACAATGGATCCTCCTGGCCTTTCTTTCGGAACATCCCCGGTATTAGATTCAGCAGTTCTGGTGCTCTATTATGCTAAAGAATTTTACGGCGATAGCACATCGAATTTTCAAGTTGATGTTCATCAGCTAAATAACCCATTAAGTACCTCCGTTCAATATTATAATACCCAGCCTCAAAGCTATGCATCTACTGTAATTGGTAGTAAGAGACTTAGATTTAGTATCAAGGACAGCGTACGAATCAATGAAATTGTAACAGGGAAGCCAGATAAAACAGTAAGTAAGCCACCCCAAATGCGAATTCCAATCAATTCAAATTTTGTTACTACAAACTTTCTTAATGCCAGCACCACTACTTTAAGTAGCAATGACCTACTAAACAAATCAGTCAAAGGATTTTATCTCACCATTAATAAAGCACAGAGTACAGGTCCGGGGGGGATAGCATTCTTCAATCTAACTGACTCGAGCAAACTGGAAATTTATTATAAAAGTCAAAATGGAGCGACAACTGATACAGTATTGCACAAATTTCCGATTGTCAATAACACGTTACCTGTAATCGCCGACTTTAAACATGACTACACCGGTACCGCTATACCTGCAAATTTGAATAGTACCAGCCAACAGAATATAACTTATGTTCAAGGATTGGCAGGACTTCGCACAAAGATTCGCTTTCCCCATATTGAGAAACTAAAAAATCTTGGAAATATTACTATCAATAAAGCAGAGCTAATTGTATCCGTTATTGGCAGATCAGACGGATTTAAACCCGCTTCTAGACTAATCATGTACCGCACTGACATTGCAAGTCAGAGACAATTCATACCTGATTTTAGCACAGAAGCTGCATTTTCTTTAACTGATGTTGACTTTGGCGGTTTTTATGACTCAAGTAAAAATCAATACAAATTTCAAATCACAAGCTATATACAGGATATCTTGAAAGGTAAGTTGAAACAATACGACACCTTTATTGCGCCAGTCAATGCCGATTACAATAGATCAATTGGTCCGGCAGCTTCAGGAAGTACTGCAGGCGGGTCTATACTTGGAAGTGGAAAATCAGGATTGAGCTATCAAATGAAGCTTAGAATAATTTATAGCAAAATAAATTAAAGCCCCATCAAATTCATATTTACTTCCCGCAAAGTATTAGTTTACTTAGATTAAATTATAAATCTGTGTGTAGTTTTTGCTTACATCACACATCGTGATGCCTAGCCTATAATTACAAGTGCCTCCAAAGACTTGAGTATAGAGGATATGACAGTGCCGGAGTGGCACTTATGATTAGTAATCTGAATATATATAATAAAGTTGGGAAAATAAGTGATCTGAAACATTCCGTTGAAGTTAAGAACCTGCATGGAACTATGGTTATGGGCCATACATGCTGGGCAACACATGTGGTGAACCTTCAGACTGGAATTCACATCCACATACCTCTGATCAGGGCAGCCTTGCGATAATCCACAATGGTATTATAGAAAACTATTCTAAGCGGTAAAATAAACCAGAGCCATTTAGAAGTAATAACCCCTGTAAAATAAGTTTAAAACTGATGACAATATTCCAGAATTCCATTATTTTACTATAGTGATAAATCCTTTTTTTCTCGAATTCCCAATTCTAATTATATAATAGTATGTACCAACGGGTAATGGCTGATTGTTAAATTGACCATCCCAATCATTCTTATAATTTTTAGTCGTCAGTAATATAGTTCCTATAAAATCAAATATCACTACCTCATTGTCTGGGTAACTATTAATGTTTTCTATGATCCAGATATCATTTTCGCCATCACCATTTGGAGTAAGAATATTATGTGGTGTGATAAAATAGTCCTCATTTACCACAACAGTAATATATTTAGTTGTGCTACTGCCGTAACTATTTGTTACAGTAACAGCATAATTTGTAGTGTATTCTGGCGCTGCAATTGGGTTTGCGATATTTGTCGAGCTTAATCCTGTAGATGGGCTCCATGCATAACTAACCAAATCCGATCCTGTCACATTTAATTGGGAAGAAAACCCTTTACTTATCTCTGGATTTGGGCTAGCTGGGATAAATGTTTTCGAGCCAAGTTTATTACCAGTACCTGTAATAGTAGGTGTTTGACTAATTAAAATCAAGAATTCTTTTTCAAAGCTCAAGCCTCCACTATCTGTGCATTTTATTCGGACGAAATATTTATTTTTAGCACTAAAATTGAATATTGTGTTGGCCCTGAGTTGATTAGAAGAGATCTTGAAATTACTATTATCGGTATCCCCTGCTCCAGTCACAAACTCATAGTAATGACTGTCGTTTATATCAGCATCAACAGCATTAAGGAATCCAATAAGGTCTCCAATATTATTTGCTTCAAACAAATTAGATTTATTGAGATTTAATTCGCTTGGAGCCGAGTTAAAATTAATTGTGAATGTTGTAGTTGCACTTCCTCCACTATTAATCGCTGTTATGGTATAAATTATCTTCCCACTAACCTTAGTGGAGACTGACCCCGAAATAACTCCTGTTATTGAATTAATAGTTAATCCAGCTGGTAAAGTGGGATTAATAGAATAGCTCTCTACCATTCCTCCAGATATAATTGGTTTTAGCGGGCTAATAGAAGCTGGGTAGGAAACTGTAATAGACAATGGATTATAGCTAAAATTACTTGGAGCTTGATCATTTACGATAAGCTTTGCTGTCTTCATTAATCCATTATAATTACTGTCGCTTGCCAAAGTAGCCGTTATAATGGATTCCCCTAAGCCGACAATCGTAACCAAACCAGCGGTATTAATTGTTGCTACTGTAGGATTGCTACTTGTATAAGAAATGCTTCCACTACTATTAGTAGAGGCAACGATATTAAATGGAGCAGATCCTAGCGTCGTTATTTGGTTAGATAGGTTAAAGGTAGGATTTGCTTTATTGATAGACAGTATTCCTGGTATAGTCGCAAATTGATAGTTTTCAGATACTAAACTTCCTGAGGTAATGTTAATCTCATAACTACCAACCTGACTATTTGTAGTTGCAAGTGTACTCAGGCTGGGATTACCAGTTAAGCCACTATTTGCAAGTGTTTCATTGTTTACAAATCCAATATAAGAATATGTTAATTCAGGATTTAACGTTCCAAATGTTTTAGTTTTTTTGTCTGCTATTATGTTTAGGATAGCTTTGTCTATTTTTAATTGTCCTGCAGTATAGCTGATCTCATAATTAGGATCAGCAGCTCCCTCAGGGGTAATAGCGTAAAGGCCAACTCGCGAATTTAACATTGCAACAGAACTTAAAGATGGCAAGGATGCAACCTTTGTATCATTTAGCACAAGACCAGTATAGACAAACGTGAATGTAGGATTAGGCGATCCATAAACTTTAATTTTGTTTTCAGCTTTTATAATTAATGGAGCTTTAGAAATAATTAGTTTCACTTCAATTCGGTTATCACTGATGCAATTGGTTATCTTATTTCTTGCCGCGGCCCAAGCCACATAAGTTCCCGCATTTATCCCAGTAGGTGCTGAAGATGTGGTTGATCCCGATTTCTCTGAATACCAAAGGATATCTTCATCAATTCCCACTATCACCGAAGCTGTTTTAACCGTTTTGTCATATGTAAAGTTATTTAAGCCTAAAACAGGTGTATTCGGTACAGTTTTGACGGTTGCCATAACCGCGGTTCTTGTGGCAGATATTGCTCCATTATTATTTGCCTCAGCATAATAAGACTTATTCGAGGAAATAATTGGCGTTGTAAAACTATTTCCAGAACCCACCAAGTTTCCTCCAGTTAAAGCATCATACCAGTTTATAGTGCCCGCAGAAGCGGTAGCTGATAAAACTGCAGTACCCGGACCGCAAATTGAAGCCGAGGTAGTGGTAGTAACGGTTGGATCAGTAGAGTTAACAGTTGCTATAACTGCAGTTCTGGTTGCAGAAGTACAACCATTATTAGTAATTTCAACATAATAAGTGGTGGTTGCAGAGATGCTAGGAGTGGTAAAGCTTGACCCAGTAGCTAAAGCTACCCCACCACTGCTAGCGGCAAACCAAGATAAAGTACCTGCAGAGGCTTTTGCACCAAGTGTCAAAGTTCCTGACCCAGTTCTAGCAGCCGCAGTAGAAGCTGTAATCGTTGGAACCGTCTTCACGGTAGCAATCACTGCAGTTCTGGTCGCAGATGTACAACCA